>Ga0255338_1001684_pt1 | contig 39089 bp, 40 predicted proteins | sample MeOH1_35cm_T4_19_FD_203715 | JGI IMG/M metagenome (GOLD analysis project Ga0255338, IMG submission 203715) | Sandy soil microbial communities from University of British Columbia, Vancouver, Canada - MeOH1_35cm_T4_195 | ecosystem: Engineered > Artificial ecosystem > Sand microcosm > Unclassified ... | reverse complement strand
CAGACCTGGACCGTCTCCTATGTGCTGTGGGATGCCGAGACCCGCCGCGCCGCGCTGATCGACCCGGTGCTGGACTACAACTTCAAGTCCGGCCATACCGGCACCGCCTCGGCCGACAAGCTGCTGGACTTCCTGCGGCGCCAGAACCTGGGCGTGGACTGGATCCTTGAGACCCACGCCCATGCCGACCATCTCTCGGCCGCCCGCTACCTGCAGGGCCGGGTGGGTGGCCGCATCGCGATCGGCGAGCACATCCGCGAGGTGCAGACCGTCTTCAAGAAGCTCTACAACCTGGAGCGCGGCTTCCTGCCCGACGGCAGCCAGTTCGACCACCTGTTCCGCGACGGCGAGCGCTTCCAGGTCGGCCATATCGAGCTGACCGCCCTGCTGGTGCCGGGCCACACGCCGGCCGACATGGCCTATCTGGCCGGCGACGTGGTCTTCGTCGGCGACACCCTCTTCATGCCCGACGTGGGCACGGCGCGGGCCGACTTCCCCGGCGGCGATGCGCGCCAGCTCTACCGCTCGATGCGCCGCCTGCTCGAACTGCCGCCCGAGACCCGCATCTTCGTCTGCCACGACTACCCGCCCGCCGGCCGCGCCCCGGCCTGGCAGAGCACGGTGGCCGAGCAGCGCGCCCACAACATCCATGTGCACGACGGCGTCAGCGAGGAGCAGTTCGTCGCGATGCGCCAGGCCCGCGACGCCACCCTGGACGTGCCGACCCTGATCCTGCCCTCGATCCAGGTCAATGTGCGCGCCGGCCAGATGCCGCCGGCCGACGACAACGGCGTCGCCTATCTGCGCATCCCGATCAATGCGCTGCCGCTGAAGCACTGAGGGCGCGGCCGCCTCAGCGCGCCATCTCCTCAGTGCGCCCGATCGGCACCGGGCTGACGTCCAGGCCCATGCGCAGCACCGTGCCGCCTGCGGCGCCGCCGGCCGCCCCGGGCCGGCCCCGCGTCTCGGCCGTCTTGTAGAGGCGGAACTCGAAGCCCGGCTCCTGCGGCTCGCCCCCCGGCTGGGCGGGGCCGCCGCGGGCCAGGCCCCGGACCTCCGGCCGCGGGCTGTCCAGCAGCGCGCCCATGGCCTGGACCAGGGTGCCGTCGCCCAGCATGTCGGGATAGAAGGGCAGCAGCCCTGCACTTGGGCCGAGGCCGGACGCGCGCGGATCGGCGGCCGGTGCCGCCGTGCTGCGCGGCCCCGGCGTGCTGACCCCGAGCCCCAGATCGTGGCGGTCGCCGTGCTCCAGATAGCTGAGCAGTGCCCCGCGCAGATTGAAGGCCGGCTGCGCCGCATCGCGGCTGGCGTGGCTCAGGTCCACCAGCAGTGCGCCCCCGCTGCCTATCACCTCGATCTGCTGCCCCTTGATGATGGCCGCGCTGTCCTCGTCGATGCCCAGCCCCAGCCGGTAGCCCTTGGCCAGCATCAGCGGCAGCATGCGGCCGACGCGGCCGCGCTTCAGGAAATGCTGGTCGATGAAGAGCCCGGGGCCGACAAAGCCCAGGCCGCGGTCGATCTCCCGGCCCTCGCGCAGCCGGCCCCTGAGCACCTGCAGCGTGTCCGGCGCATCGCGGAACATCGTGCTGCTCATGACGGCCGCACCGGCGCTGGTGCCCGCCACCACCCCGCCCCGCTCGTAGAGCGCCCAGATCGCCTGCAGCAGGGGCGTCGGCCGGCCGCCGGGCTGCAGGGTGTCGACGATCAGCGCCTGGGCACCGCCCGAGAAGAACACGGCCTGCGCGGCGCGCACCCGGGCCAGGTTCCCGGGGCTGGCCAGTTCCTGCTGCAGATCGATGCCCTCGAGCCGCGGTGCCACCGGGATGAACTCGGCCAGCGCGCCCTGGCGCGTCAGGGCCTCGATGATCTGCTGCGCGCTGCGCTCCGGATGGCCGGCGGCGGTGGCGAAGACGGCAAAGCGCGCGCCGGGCCCGCCCGCCTCCGCGACGATGCGCTGCCAGACCGCCTGGTTGTCGAACTTCAGCGCACCGCCGATGGCGATGACGGTCTGGGCCTGGGCCAGGCCCGCGACCCAGGCCAGGACGGCCGCCAACAGGAGAAAACGGGCGCGCGGCGGCATGCGGTGCGGGAATCTCGCTCGGCGAAACGGGCGCAAACCGGGGCGGCCCCTCAGCCCCCGGCGCCCGCCAGCGCCTCGCGCACGGCCGCCACCTGGCGGCGCGAGACCGCCAGCCATTCGTCGACCATGGCGATGCGCACGGCCCAGCCCCATTCACCGCTGCCACCGCTGCCGCCGGCCTCGGCGCCGCCCTCCTCGTCATCGCAGGCATGGCGCTCCAGCTCGCGCACCGCCTCGCGCGCCACCAGGGCATTGCGGTGCACGCGCAGAAAGCGCGGGCCCAGGCGCTGCTCCAGTTCGGACAGGCTGCCGTCCATCACCAGGCTCTGGGTGGCGGTGCGCAGGGTCAGGTATTTCAGCTCGGCCTTGAAGTACAGCACCTCGGCCAGCGGGATGCGCAGCAGGCGGCCGCGGTCGTTGACCGTGATCAGGCCGGGCTCGCCGCCCGCGGCGGCCTCCGGCGCTTCGCGCCGCTCGCGCGCCGCGGCACGCTCGGCCAGGCGCTCGGCCACCCGCGCCAGCGCGGCCTGCAGGCGCTCGCGCCGCACCGGCTTGGTCAGGTAGTCGATCGCGTCCAGCTCGAAGGCGCGCAGCGCATGCTCGGCATGGGCGGTGACGAAGACCACGGCCGGCTTGACGGGCCGCTGGCGCAGCGCGTCGGCCAGCTGCAGGCCGTCGGGGCCGGGCATCTGCACGTCCAGCAGGATCAGGTCGCAGCCATGCTCCTTGAGCCAGGCCTGGGCCTGCGAGGCCGTGCCGGCCTCGGCCACCACCTCGGCGCGCGGCTCGCCGCAGGCCTCCAGCAGGCCGCGCAGGCGCAGCCGCGCCAGGGGCTCATCGTCGACCAGCAGGACTTTCAGGGCGGGGGTGGTGTGCATGGCGGGGTTTCAACGGGGCAGGACGATGCGGACCGCGAAGCGCTGCGGCCCCGGCGTGACCTCGAAGCGCGCCGCCACATCATGCATCAGGCGCAGGCGCTCGCGCACATTGCGCAGGGCCAGGCCATGACCGCTCTGGCGCGCCGGCGCGCCGACGCTGTTGGCCACCAGGATCTCCACCTCGGCGCCGCGCGCCCGCGTCCTGATCTCGACGTCGCCGCCGCCCTCGTTGGGCTCGACGCCATGGCGCACCGCGTTCTCCACCAGGGGCTGCAGCAGCAGCGGCGGCACCCGCGCGCCGGCCGCCGCAGGATCGAGCTGCCAGCGCACGCGCAGGCGCTCGCCGTGGCGGATCTGCTCGATGTCCAGGTAGCGGCGCGCCAGCTCGACCTCGGCGTCCAGGCTCACGACGGTGTCGGCCTCGGCCAGCGCGACGCGGAACAGCTCGCTCAGATCCTCCAGCACCCCTTCCGCCCGCTGCGGATCGACCTGCACCAGGGCCATCGCGGTGTTCAGCGTGTTGAAGAGGAAATGCGGACGGATGCGCGACTGCAGCTCGACGAGGCGCGCCAGCGCGTCGGCCGGGCGCTGCGCGCGCTCGCGCAGCTTGAGCCAGTACAGCAGCATGGCCGCGGCCGCCAGGCCGGCCAGGGCCACGCTCAGCAGGCGGAACCAGCCGCTGGGCTCGTCGCTGGCCAGGTTCAGCAACTGCCAGCCCAGCGAGGCGCTGACCGCCCCCAGGGCCAGCACCAGGGTCCATTGCCAGGGCTCGCGCCAGCGCGCCAGCTGGCGACGCAGGCCGCAGACCAGCAGCAGCCACAGCAGCACGCCGGTCAGCGAGACCACGGTGCCGCTGCTCATCAAGAGCGCCCATTGGGCCGGGTCGCGCGCCGCCAGCGCCAGGCCCAGGGCCAGCAGGAGCTGCACGCCCAGCACGGCGCGCAGCACCAGGCCCACATGGCAGACATCGAAGACGCGCTCGGCATCGAACAGCGGCACGATGTCCTCGGCCTCGGGAGGCAGGGGCGCCAGGCCCAGCACGCTGCTGAGATTGCTGCTGTCGGCCCAGTCGTGCGGCCGGCCATGTTGCTTGTTGGAGCTGGATGCCGCCATGGTAGATAAAATCCCTGTTCCGCCATTGTCGCTTCACGCAGCGTCCGCGCCATGCGGACCTGCCCTGCCCGCCCCATCCATGTCCTCCGCCTCCGACAACCAACTCGCCAACAAAGCCCAAGCCTGGTCCGCGCTCTTCTCCGAGCCGATGAGCGAGCTGGTCAAGCGCTACACCGCCAGCGTGTTCTTCGACAAGCGCCTGTGGCAGGCCGACATCGAGGGCAGCCTGGCGCATGCCGAGATGCTGAACGCCCAGGGCATCCTGGCGGCCGAGGACCTGGCGGCGATCCAGCGCGGCATGGCGCAGATCAAAAGCGAGATCGAGGCCGGCACGTTCGAGTGGAAGCTGGACCTGGAGGACGTGCACCTGAACATCGAGGCGCGCCTGACCGAGCTGGTGGGCCTCGCCGGCAAGCGCCTGCACACCGGCCGCAGCCGCAACGACCAGGTCGCCACCGACGTGCGCCTGTGGCTGCGCGGCGAGATCGACGAGCTGACGCAGCTGCTGGCCGCGCTGCAACTGGCCCTGGTGGAGGTGGCCGAGAAGAACGCCGAGGTCATCCTGCCCGGCTTCACCCATCTGCAGGTGGCGCAGCCGGTGGCCTTCGGTCATCACCTGCTGGCCTATGTCGAGATGTTCGCGCGCGACGCCGAGCGCTTGGCTGACGCCCGCAAGCGCGTCAACCGCCTGCCGCTGGGCGCGGCGGCGCTGGCCGGCACCAGCTACCCGCTGGACCGGGAGCGCGTCGCCAGGACCCTGGGCATGGAGGGCGTGTGCCAGAACAGCCTGGACGCCGTCTCGGACCGCGACTTCGCGATCGAGTTCGCGGCCGCCGCTTCGCTGGTGATGGTGCACATCTCGCGCCTGAGCGAGGAGCTGGTGCTGTGGATGAGCCAGGCCTTCGGCTTCATCGACCTGGCCGACCGCTTCTGCACCGGCTCGTCCATCATGCCGCAGAAGAAGAACCCCGACGTGCCCGAGCTGGCGCGCGGCAAGGCCGGCCGCGTGGTCGGCCATCTGATGGGCCTGATCACCCTGATGAAGGGCCAGCCCCTGGCCTACAACAAGGACAACCAGGAGGACAAGGAGCCGCTGTTCGACACCGTCGACACCCTGAAGGACACCTTGCGCATCTTTGCCGAGATGATGGGCGGCCTGACGGTCAAGCCCGAGGCCATGGAGCGCGCCGCACTGAAGGGCTATGCCACCGCCACCGACCTGGCCGACTACCTGGTCAAGAAGGGCCTGGCCTTCCGCGACGCGCACGAGATCGTCGCCCATGCGGTCAAGACCGCGATCCAGCAGGGCGTGGACCTGTCGCAGCTGCCGCTCGCGGAGCTGCAGAAGTTCGACGCCCGCATCGGCACCGACGTGTTCGAGAGCTTAAGCCTGCGCGGCTCGCTGAACGCCCGCAACATCCTGGGCGGCACGGCACCGGCCCAGGTGCGCGCCCAGGTCGCGCGGCATCGCGCGCGCCTGGCAGCGACGCAAGCCTGATCCAGCTCAAATCGGCGCGGGCGCGGGCGCGCTAGGCTCCCGCGCCATGACGACCACCCTGATCTGGAGCGACGCGCTCGCGCTGCAGCACCCGCAGCTGGACCAAACCCACGAGGAGTTCGTGGCCCTGCTGGGCGAGCTGCAGGTCCTGCTGGCCGACGGCGACGCCGATCCCCTGCCCCTCTATGCCCGTCTGCTGGCCCATACCGAGGCCCATTTCGGCATGGAAGAGGGCTGGATGGCCGCCACCGGCTTCGCGCCCGACAACTGCCACAGCCGCCAGCATGCGATGGTGCTGGACGTGATGCGCCAGGTGCAGGTGCATTGCCACCGCGAGGCCGATCTGGCGCCGCTGCGCAATCTGGCGACCGAGCTGGTGAACTGGTTCCCCGCCCACGCCGAGATGATGGATGCGGCCCTGGTCTACCACCTGCAGCAGGTCGGCTACGACACGGCCAGCGGCCGCCTGGCCCAGCCCCTGGCGGCCGACGCGCCGGCCATCAGCTCCTGCGGCAACAAGAGCTGCGCCTAGCGGCCGGACGAGCGCCGGTGCTGACATGGGCTGTCAGCACGCCGCGCGACAATGCGGCATGGCCGCCCCCGATTCCAGCGCCGCCCTGCCCGAGCGCCTGATCGCGCACCTGGACATGGACGCCTTCTATGCCTCCGTGGAGCTGCTGCGCTACCCGGAGCTCAAGGGCCTGCCGGTCGTGATCGGCGGGCGTCGCGAGCATGCGCCGCGCCTGCGCGAGGACGGCACGCGCGAATTCTCCCGGCTGCGCGACTACACCGGCCGCGGCGTCGCCACCACCTCCACCTATGCGGCGCGCGACCTCGGCGTGTTCTCCGCGATGGGTCTGATGAAGGCCGCACTGCGCGCGCCGGACGCCATCCTGCTGCCCACCGACTTCGACTCCTACCGCCATTACTCGCGGCTGTTCAAGGCCGCGGTGGCCGAGATCGCACCGGTGATCGAGGACCGCGGCATCGACGAGATCTACATCGACCTGAGCGCCGTGCCCGGCATCCGCGAGCCGGTCGGCTTCGACCCGCTGGGCGGCGTGCGCGCCGTGGCGCGCGAGATCAAGAACTCGGTGCTGCGCGCGACGAACCTCAGCTGCTCGATCGGCATCACGCCCAACAAGCTGCTCTCCAAGATCGCCTCCGAGCTGGACAAGCCCGACGGCCTCACCATCCTCACCGCGGCCGACATCCAGACCCGCATCTGGCCGCTGGCGGTGCGCAAGATCAACGGCATCGGCCCCAAGGCCGCGGCCAGGCTGGCGGCCCTGGGCATCGAGACCGTGGGCCAGATAGCGGCGGCCGAACCGCAGTGGCTGATCGAGCAGTTCGGCAAGAGCTATGGCGCCTGGCTGCACGAGGCCTCGCATGGCCGCGACAACCGGCCGGTGGTGACGCACAGCGAGCCGGTCTCGATCAGCCGCGAGACCACCTTCGAGCGCGACCTGCATGCGGTGCACGACCGCGCCGAGCTCAGCCGCATCCTGACCCGGCTGTGCGAGCAGCTCGCCGGCGACCTGCTGCGCAAGGGCTATCAGGGCCGCACCGTGGGCATCAAGCTGCGCTTCGAAGGCTTCCACACCGTCACCCGCGACCTGACGCTGGACACCCCGGTCGCGCAGGCCGCCGAGTTGCTGCGCGCCGCCCGCTCTTGCCTGAAGCGGGTGCAGTTCGACAAGCGCCTGCGCCTGCTGGGCGTGCGCATCGGCAGCCTCAGCCATCCGGGCGATGCCAGCGCCGCCCGGCCGCGCCGCGGCGCCCGGCCCGTCGCGGCCGGGGAGCCGCCGGGCCCGCAGCCGGAAACCCTGTCGCTGTTCTGAGCCGGCTGGCGCGAGGCGCGCGGCGGGCGCACACTGGGGACCGGCTTCCTTCAGGAGTCCACCATGAGCCTCTTCCCCAGCACCGAGGTGACCTGCATGCTGCCGGTCAAGGACCTGGACCGCGCCCGCCGTTTCTATGAAGAGGGCCTGGGCCTGCAGGCCGGCGCCGCCAAGCCCGACGGCAAGTTCGTCTACCGCTGCGGCGGCACCGAGATCGCGCTCTTCCCCAAGCCCGAGGGCACGCAGGCGCGACACACGGCGCTGAGCTTCCGGGTCGACGACATCGCCGCCGCGATCCGCCAGCTGGAGGCGCGCGGCGTGGTCTTCGACGACTACGATTTACCCGACTTCAAGACCGTCGAGCATGTCTGCGTGCTGGGCAGCGAAAAGGCCGCCTGGTTCCAGGACACCGAGGGCAATATCCTGTGCCTGCACGAGGATCTGGCTCAGGCTGGGTGAGGGGCTGCGGCGCAGCGGCGCTGATGGGGGCAGTGTCGGCCCGGAAGTCTCCTCTGCCTCGAAGAATGGAGAGCCGGGAAGCTGTCGCTCAACATTCGAGGTGATGCGGGACCGACGGCAAGGCGCCAGGCCCGGGCTGGCGAAAATGTGCCGCGTACCGCCAGCCTGGGTCTGGTTGCTTGCCGTTGGGCCTTGCTTCGACCGAGGGGTTAGGCCACAGCTTGGAGGCTGAGGATCGCGTTTATGCCTTCACGAACAAACTGCACCACGTCCAACTGGACCTCCCAGGCTGTGGATCGTTCGCTACCTTTCAGGTAGAGAAACGGGTGTAGATAGGGCGAACCACTCGGGAGTGCGCCTCTATCAAACTCAACGACGCTCGCATGAATGATCTTGTTGCACGCCTCACGTAAGGTGAGGCCTATGTTGGATTCGACCGGCTTGGTTATGTCTCGCGTCAGGCGGCCGCAGTAGATTGACGCGTAATCCAGCGCTCGCTGTTCCTGATCATCCAACACGCGAAGGGAGATTGACGTCGAAAGGAGCAGCCGAGTGATCGCATTGCCTTCGCAATCTTGCAGCTTGTAGAGATCCTCGCCCCTCCATCGGTCGAAGTCGCCAATTGCGGCGATCGGCTGACTTGCAAGGAATACCGCAAGAAGCAGATGCAGATCGGATCTAAGTCCTGCGAGATCCACTTGATGGCCCATTGGGCAAGAAGTCCGCATAGGGTGCTTTCTGTGGTCTAACGGTGCTTTCTGTGGTCTAACGAATGAAAGGGACTTCCCCGTCCCGAGCTAGCCGCGGTGCGGCAACCGGCAACTCAGTGCCACGATGGGAAGCGCTGTTTCTCATCACTTTGCTCGAAAGGGGAAGTCCATGGCCATTCTGTATCTGGGTATCGACCTCGCCAAGAACGTGTTTGCCCTGCACGGCGTGGATGAGGCCGGCAAGCCGGCGCTGGTGCGCCCGAGCGTTGCGCGCGCCAAACTCCTGGAGGTGGTTGCCGCGCTGCCGCCCTGTGTGATCGGCATGGAAGCCTGCTCCGGCGCGCATCACTGGGCTCGCCTGTTCCAGGACCTGGGCCACACGGTGCGGCTGATGGCGCCGAAGTTCGTGATTCCCTATCGCCTCTCCGGCCGGCGCGGCAAGAACGACGCGGCCGACGCGGCGGCGATCTGCGAGGCGGTGCAACGACCAAGCATGCGCTTTGTGCCAGTCAAGTGTTTGGAGCAGCAAGCCCAGCTGTGCGTGCATCGCGTACGCCAAGCCTTCATCGAACAGCGCACCGGCACCATCAACCGGCTGCGCGGCCTGCTGTCCGAGTTCGGCGTCGTGCTGCCGCTCAAGGCCGCCACCGTGCGCCGCGAAGCTGCTGCCTGCCTGGAGGAACTGCCCGGATGGGCGAACCTGAGCATCGGCGATCTGCTCAGTGAGTTGCACCACCTGGACGAACGCATCGCTGCCTACGACCAGCGCATCGCGCAGCTGGCTCGCCAGGATGAGCGAGCGCGGCGGCTGATGCGCCTGTCGGGCATTGGCGAGACCACGGCCACAGCATTGCTGGCCATGGTCGGCAATGGGCACGAGTTCAAGTGCGGACGCCAGTTCGCCGCCTGGCTGGGCCTGGTGCCGGGCCAGTACAGCTCGGGTGGCAAGAACCGCTTGGGCCACATCACCAAGGCGGGCGACCCGTACCTGCGATCTTTGCTGATCCTGGGAGCGCGCGCCGTGCTCGTCAGCGCCAGGGGCAAGAGCGACAGCATCAGCCGATGGGCCATCGCCCTGGCCGAACGCCGCGGCTACTGGAAGGCCATCGTCGGCATCGCGGCCAAGAACGCGCGCATGTGCTGGGCCATGCTCAGCCGCGGCGAACAGTTCGCGATGCCTGCTTGAGCGCCCGAACATTGACCTCGAAGGACTCTTCCGCCGCGTGACGGCATGCCGTGTCGATGGAACAAGGTTGGACCTGCGCGGGGTGTGCCTGGTCACTTCAAGGGGAAGCTTGCACCTCTTCCCGGCTAACGAATGAGGCCCCCGCGTGCGTCTTCCATGAGGGTCCGCAGCCGTTGAAAGGCTGCACTAATGACCGTTTGTAGTCTCGCCAGTCCGCACCTTGTGTTCCTCCCTCGACGCTGCAGTTGCCCGGCTGGGGCCAGGTCTTGTCTGCCCTCATCAATGGCGGGCTGCGCACGCCTGGGCATTCATTTGCTTGACTCTTGGGGAAGCCCTTGTAGTGAAGGTGAGCGGACGCCGCAGGCGGTCCGCTCCAATGGCAGGTTATGCCGCACTGAGCGCCTCTTTTATCGAGGCGACTAGAAGCTCCTCGTTCTCGGCTAGCTCTCGATACATGTCGTAGTTCAGCGCGCCATCGTTCAGCTGCTTCTCAAAGAAGAGCTGCATTCGCCAGACGTCCGGATCGGGTTTGTCGAAATCGAGATCAATCCCTCCAGTGGCTGGCGTCTTGTAGACATCAACGCCAATGCCATGGGTGCGCACGGTCCAGTTGGTTCCCGGAATCGGCCGCCGGCCCCGCATATGCAGGATGTCGTCGGCTTTCTCCAGCTGGAAGGCTCGGACGATCAACTGCTTCGCCCACGCCATCTCGGCGTACCAAAGCGGAATGAGCTGTCGGATGAGGTCGACTCGTTCAGTCATGCGGCATAACGTGTTGTAGGGAGATCGGCGCTGCTGCATAACATCGGTGCTGTCCGCCTAACAACGCCGTGCCGATCTCTCGCGAACCCTTGATTCATCTGTGACTCCCCGTCATTTCCAAGCCGGGACAGGGTACTAAAAAAATCCCGACAAAAGCGGCAAGGGTTGCAACGGACAGCGCTCACCAGGCCCCCTGGTCCGGCGAGGGTGAAGCCATGAGCCGGCAGCCTCGCCCGCAGCAACCCATGCATGGCGAGCAGTCCTCCCACCATCCCAATCCAACCCCGGTCGCCTTCGGCGGCAGGCCCCCGCTCCTCTACGGCCGGTTCGCCAGCATCAACTCGTACAGGGCCCGCGCCGCCGTGCTCAGCTCGCGGTCGCGCCGCCGGATCAGGAACAACTGGCGGTGCAGCCCCTTCCAGCGCAGCTCGCGCGTCGCCAGCCCCGGCTGGGTGTTGAAGTGGAACAGGCTGAAGCCAGGCACCACCGACAGCCCGAGTCCCGCCCGCACCATGCCCATCACGGTGGCGAGCTGCTCCACCTCCATCAGGGTCCGCATCTGCAGCGGGTGCACGGCCGCGTCCAGCAGCTGGCGCACGCTGCTGTGGCGCGCCAGGTGGATGAAGGGATGGGGCAGCAGATCGCGCGGCATGAGGCGCGGCCTCTCCAGCAGGTCGTGACCCGCGGGGCAGACGAGATGGAAGCGGTCGCTGCTGAAGGGCTCGGCGCGCAGCTCCGGCGTGTCCACCCGCACCGTGGCGATCGCCAGATCGGCCTGGCCCTCGCGCACCCGCGCCACGCAGGGCTCGCTCAGCACATCGGCCACCTGCAGCTCCACGCCCGGGTAGTCGGCCCGGAAGCGCTGCAGCAGCCCCGGCAGCCAGCCCGCCGCCAGCGAGGGCAGCAGCGCCAGCGAGACCTTGCCGCGGCGCAGCGTCGCGTGGTCGCGCAGCTCGGCCAGCGCCTGCTGCAGCTGGGCCAGCAGCGGCGCCGCGCTGCGCTCGAACACCTCGCCCTCCACCGTCAGCGCCACATGGCGGGTGCTGCGCTCGAACAGGCGCGCACCGGCGGCCTGCTCCAGGCCCTGGATCAGGGCGCTGAAGGCCGGCTGCGACAGATGACATTCGGCCGCGGCGCGCGTGAAGCTGCGCAGCCGCGCCAGCGCGACGAAGGCCTGCAGCTGGCGGCTGGAGATGGCGGCCGAGATCGGAGCCGTGAGCGGTGCTGATGAATTCATTTGAATCGCAGAATAAACCATCCAAACAATCGAATTCACAGCTCAGCAGCGCTTGCCTAGAGTGGCCCCATGACAACCCACTCCCCTGCCCCGCTGCGCGTCGGCGCGGCGGCCGGCTTCTCGGGCGACCGCACCGACGCCGCCGCGCCGCTGGTGCGCGAGCTGATCCGCCTGGGCGGCCCGGCGGCGCTCATCTTCGAGACCCTGGCCGAGCGCACCCTGGCCCTGGCCCAACTGGCACGCCGCGCCGATCCGGCGGCGGGCTACGAGCCCCTGCTGGACGAGCTGCTGCGCCCGGTGCTGGCCGATTGCCTGGCGCACGGCATTCCCATCGTCAGCAACTTCGGCGCCGCCAACCCCACCGGGGCCGCGCGCCGCATCGCCGCGCTGGCCGCCGAGCTGGGCCTGGCCGCGCCGCGCATCGCCGTCGTCGGCGGCGACGACCTGATGGCGCCCGCCTACCGCGCCGCGCTGCGCGAGGCCCTGGGCGCCGGGGCCGATGCCGACGCCGATAACAATGAGCCGGCCTGGGTCTCCGCCAATGCCTACCAGGGCGCGGAGCCGATCGCGCAGGCCCTGCGCGCCGGCGCCCAGATCGTCGTCTGTGGCCGCGTCGCCGATCCGGCCCTGGTGCTGGGTCCGGCGCTGGCCCATTTCGGCTGGGCCCCGGACGACTGGGACCGCCTGGCCGGCGCCACCATGGCCGGCCACCTGCTGGAATGCGGCGCCCAGGTCAGTGGCGGCTATTACGCCGACCCGGGCTTCAAGGAGGTGCCGGGTCTTGCCTCGCTGGGCTACCCGATCGCCGAGATCGCCGCCGACGGCAGCTGCGTCGTCACCAAGCCCGCCGGCAGCGGCGGCCGCATCGACCGCCACACGGTCATCGAACAGCTGCTCTACGAGCTGCACGACCCGGCCGCCTACCTGACGCCCGACGTGGTGGCCGACGTCTCGCAGGCGCGGGTCGACGAACTCGGGCCGGACCGCGTGCGCCTGTCGGGCGTGCGCGGCCACCCGCGGCCCGAGCGCCTGAAGGTCAACATCTGCCATGCCAGCGGCTGGCTGGCCGAGGGCGAGATCTCCTATGCCGGTCCGCGCGCCGAGGCGCGCGCGCGCCTGGCCGCGCAGGTCCTGCGCGAGCGCCTGGCGCCACAGCCGCTGCGCGTCGACCTGATCGGCGTGGCCAGCGTGCTGGCCGATGACGGCGGCGCACTGCTGCGGCAGCTGCCCGAGCCCGTGCTGGGCGGCGCGCGCGACGTGCGCCTGCGCGTGGCGCTGCAGCACGCGGACAAAGCCGTCGCCGAGCGCCTGACCCGCGAGGTGAACGCCCTCTACACCTGCGGCCCGGCCGGCGGCGGCGGCGTGCGCACCGCGCTGCGCCAGCGCCTGGCGATGCGCGACTGCCTGCTGCCGCGCGCGGCGGCACCGACCCGCTTCGATTTCCTCCAGGAGCCTGCCCCATGAGCGCCGTGCCCCTTTACCGTCTCGCCCATGGCCGCAGCGGCGACAAGGGCAACCGCAGCAATATCAGCGTGATCGCCTGGAAGCCCGAGTTCTGGCCGCTGCTGGTCGAGCAGCTGACGCCCCAGGCCGTGGCGCGCCAGTTCGCGCACCGCCGCCCCACGCAGGTGGAGCGCCATCTGCTGCCGCAGCTGCAGGCGATGAACTTCGTGCTGGACGGCGTGCTGGACGGCGGCGTCAACGGCGCGCTGAACCTGGACGCCCATGGCAAGAGCCTGAGCTTCTGGCTGCTGGACATGGCCATCGAGGTGCCGCCCGCGCTGCAGGCGCTGCTGCTGCCCGAGCCCGGCTGAATCCGCTGCCGCTTCCTTCTTTCCAATCCATCATCAAGACCCAACGAGGAGACATCCGATGCAACGCAGACCCTTCGCCCTCATCGCCACCGCGCTCGCACTGCTGGCGGCCGGCGGCGCCTGGGCCCAGGCCTACCCGGCCAAGCCGGTCACCTTCGTCGTGCCCTTCGCCGCCGGCAGCGCCACCGACCAGCTGGCGCGCGCGCTGGGCCAGAGCTTCACCGAACAGACCGGCCAGGCGGTGGTGATCGACAACAAGGCCGGCGCCAGCGGCATGATCGCGGCCCAGCAGGTGGCGCGCGCCCCGGCCGACGGCTACACCCTGCTGATCACCACCAACACCACCCACGCGGCCAACGAGCATCTGTACAAGAAGCTCAGCTACGACCCGGTGAAGGACTTCGCGCCGCTGACCGGCCTGGGCAAGGGCGGCCAGGTGCTGGTGGTGCGCGCCGACGCGCCCTACAAGAGCGTGGCGGACCTGCTCGCGCAGGCGCGCAAGACGCCCGGCAAGCTCAGCTTCGGCAGCGGCAGCAGCTCCAGCCGCGTGGCCGGCGAGATGTTCAAGCAGCTCTCGCACACCGACATCCTGCACGTGCCCTACAAGAGCAACCCGAACGCCGTGACCGACCTGCTGGGCGGCCAGATCGACCTGATGATCACCGACACCGCCACCGGCCTGCCGCAGATCCGGGGCGGCAAGCTCAAGGCCCTGGGCGTCTCCACCGCCAAGCGCATCGCGCTGCTGCCCGAGGTGCCGACCCTCGACGAGGCCGGCGTCAAGGGCTACGACATGGGCTACTGGTTCGCCGCCTATGCGCCGGCCGGCACGCCCAGGCCGGTGCAGGCCAGGCTCAACGAGCTGCTGACGGCCGCCACCCGGAGCGCACCGGCCAAGGGCTTCTACGAGGGCACGGGCGCCGAGGCCTGGAGCACCAGCCCGGAGGAGCTGGCCAGGTTCCAGGCCGCCGAGACCCAGAAATGGGGCAAGGTGATCAAGGCCGCGGGCATCGAGCCCGAGTAAGCCGGCGGCCCGCCCCGGCTCAGCGCCGCGTCGGCAGGCTCCACAGCCAGGCCGCCACGCCGGCGCAGCAGGCGGCCGGCAGCCAGCACCAGGCCAGCGGCAGCTTGTAGGCGGCCAGCAGCGAGCTGAGCGCCATCATCAGGCTGGCGATCTGCTTGGCGCGCAGCGGCACGGCCCGGCTGGCGCGCCAGTCGCGCACCATGGGCCCCAGGCGCGGATGGTTCAGCAGCCAGGCCTCGCAGCGCATGCTGCCGCGCGAAAAGCAGAAGGCGGCCAGCAGCACGAAGGGCGTGGTCGGCAGCAGGGGCAGGAAGATGCCGATCAGGCCCAGCAGCAGGCTGGTGGCCCCCGCCGCCAGCCACAGCAGGCGTTGCCACAGGGGGCGGCGGTCAAGCAGGAGGGGAAGGCGGCTCATCGCCGCCATCTTCGCATGCGGCCCTGGGCTACAGTGGCCGCATGTCCACACCGCCCCACAAGCCCCTGGCCGATCTGCGCTACCCCTCCCTCGAGGGCCTGCGCGCCTTCGAGGCCGCCGCGCGCCTGGGCAGCCTGGAGCGGGCGGCGGAACTCCTCAGCATCAGCGCCAGCGCCGTCTCCAAGCGCATCTCCACCCTGGAGGAGTTGCTCGGCGCCCCGCTGCTGACGCGCCAGGCCAAGCCGCTGACCCTGACGGCCGCCGGCAAGGAATACCTGGCCCAGGTGCGCCCGGCGCTGGAGCTGCTGGCCGCCGTGCCCCAGCACCAGCGCGCCGCCCAGGGCCGCGCCCGCCTGCGCATCAGCGCGCCGCCCACCTTCGCGCGCCAGATCCTGGTGCCGGCCCTGCCGGAGTTCAGCGCCGCCCATCCCGGGTTGGAACTGGAGCTGGTGCTGAGCATCCCCTTTCTCGACGAGGCCGCCCCCGAGGCCGAGCTGGAGATCCGCAACGCCGACCTGGCCAAGGGTCAGGTCTTGCTGCAGGACCGGGTCACGCCGATGGCCGCCCCCGCCCTGCTGGCCGCCCACCCGCCGCTGCGCGAACCGGCCGACCTGCGCGGCCTGCCCCTGCTGCGCACGCCGCTGCAGCCCTGGGCGCCCTGGTTCGCGGCCGCCGGCCTGGCCTGGCCCGAGCCCGACAGCGGCACCCGCTTCGTCGACCTGGGCCTGACCCTGGAGGCGGCCGTCTGCGGCCAGGGCGTGGCGCTGGCGCGGCCCAGCCTGGCCCTGCCCCAGCTGCGCAGCGGCGCGCTGCGCACGCTCTTCCCGATCGGCGTGCCGGCCGAGCTGCCCTATGGCCTGGTGCAGCACAGCGACAGCGCCGCGGCCGAGGCCTTCGCGGCCTGGCTGCACGGCCATTGCGCCCGCCTGCAGGAAGAAGTTTCAGGTCTGGCCTGAACAAGATTCCGCCACGCCCGCGCGGGCCCGGGCTAGCATCGCCGCATTCCCCCAACACCGAGGAGCGCCGCCCCATGCCCGTGATCACCTGCATCGAAGACCTGCGCGTGCTGGCCCAGCAACGCGTGCCGCGCATGTTCTACGACTATGCCGATTCGGGTTCCTGGACCGAGAGCACCTACCGCGCCAACGAGAGCGACTTCCAGCGCATCAAGCTGCGCCAGCGCGTCGCGGTCAACATGGAGAACCGCAGCACCGCCGCGCAGATGGTGGGCGTGGACGTGAAGATGCCGGTGGCGATCGCGCCCACGGGCCTGACCGGCATGCAGCATGCCGATGGCGAGATCCTCGCGGCCCAGGCCGCCGAGGCCTTCGGCATCCCCTTCACGCTCTCGACCATGAGCATCTGCTCGATCGAGGACGTGGCGGCCCACACCAAGGCGCCCTTCTGGTTCCAGCTCTACGTGATGCGCGACCGCGACTTCATCGAGCGCCTGATCGACCGCGCCAAGGCCGCGAAATGCGGCGCCCTGGTGCTGACCCTGGATCTGCAGATCCTGGGCCAGCGCCACAAGGACCTGAAGAACGGCCTCTCGGCCCCGCCCAAGCTGACCCTGCCCAATCTGCTCAATATGGCCAGCAAGCCGCGCTGGTGCCTCGGCATGCTGGGCACCTCGCGGCGCCAGTTCGGCAACATCGTCGGCCATGTGAAGGGCGTGGAGAACATGGGCTCGCTGTCCGAGTGGACCGCCAAGCAGTTCGACCCCCAGCTCAACTGGGGCGATGTCGAGTGGATCAAGAAGCGCTGGGGCGGCAAGCTGATCCTCAAGGGCATCCAGGACGTCGAGGACGCCAAGCTGGCCGCCGAATCGGGTGCCGACGCGCTGATCGTCAGCAACCATGGCGGCCGCCAGCTCGACGGCGCCGAATCCAGCATCCATGCCCTGCCCCGCATCGTCGAGGCGGTGGGCTCGCGCATCGAGGTTCACATGGATGGCGGCATCCGCTCCGGCCAGGACGTGCTGAAGGCCTGGGCCCTGGGCGCCAAGGGCTGCTACATCGGCCGCTCCATGCTCTACGGCCTGGGCGCCATGGGGCGCGAGGGCGTCGCCAAGGCGCTGGAGATCATCCACAAGGAGCTGGACCTGACCATGGCCTTCTGCGGCCATACCCAGCTGAAGAACGTCGACCGCGACATCCTGCTGCCCGGCACCCTGCCGGGCTGAGCTCAGGCCCCGGCCAGGGCGGCGGCGAGCCGCCCCACCCTCAGGCCGCGCTCGGCCAGCAGGCCGGCGAACACCGGCCCGCCCAGCACCTGGTACTCGACCCGCCGCGCCGCGGCGATCGGGTCGCTGGCCGGCGCCTCGCCGGCGCCCGGATGGCACATCAGCAGCCCGCCCGGCGGACCGGCCCGCAGCGCATCCAGCCAGGCCGCCAGGCGCGCCGCATAGTCGCCGGCCCCGCCCTCGAAGCCATAGACCCCGACCAGGCCGCGGTTGCAGGCATGACCGGCGGCCGTCGCCAGCGCCGCCAGGCGCCGCGCGCCCAGCGCGGCGATCAGGCGCGGCTTGAAGGCGTGGCCGCCGTCACCGGCCGGCGGGCGCGTGTCGCGCAGCCAGGGGCGCTGGCCCGGATAGCGGCGCGCCAGCTCGGCCAGCAGCGGCTCGCGCACGCCGGGCAGCTGGTGCACATGCTGGTGACCGTCGACGAAGTCCGGCGCGCGCCCCAGCGCGGCCTCGAAGGCGTCCAGCTGCAGCCGCAGCTCGGCGCGCAGGGCCTCGCGCGGCAGCGCGCCGGCATAGGCCTGCAGGATCAGCCGCGCCAGCGGCCGCTGCCAATGCGTGGCGGCAAAGGGCTCGCTGAGGTTCAGGTGCAGGCCGATGTCCAGGCGGCCCGCATCGCAGGTGCGCAGCGCCGCTGCGGCCTCGCGCCAGGCCGGCGCCGTGCTCATGCAGGCCAGCGCCGAAACCCGCCCCGCCTCGGCCAGGGCCAGGGCCGCGCGGTTGACGCCCGCGTGCAGGCCGACATCGTCGATGCACACGGCAATGCTGCGCGCCGCCCCCGTCACGGCGCGCTCGCCGTCGCGCCCGCGGCCGGCGGCTGCAGCATGAGCAGCTCGTCCGTGCCGAAGCGGCCCAGGCGCTGCGCCTGCGGCAGCAGAGCCGCCTGGCCGGCGGGCAGCGCCACGAAGGCGCCGGCCGGCCCCAGGTGCCGGGGCAGTTCGTCCAGCCCGGCCAGTTCCTGGGCCTGGCCGGCACTGTAGAAGGCCGCCGAGAAGGGCCGGTGGCCGACATAGAGCAAGGGCTGGGCGCTGCCGCTGCGCCGGGTCTCGTAGGCCGCGACCAGAGCGCGGGCCGTCGCCGCCTCGATGCGGCCGCTGCGCTGCCCCCACCACAGGCCGCCCGCCCCCAGCAGCAGGCAGGCCAGCAGGCCGCCGGCCACCCAGGCCTCGGCCTTCGGCACGCGGCGCGCCAGCCACTGGGCACCCAGCAGGGCCGCCGCCGGCAGGGCCGGCAGCACATAGGGCCAGATGATGTTGCGCGCCGCCGTGAAGAAGAGCAGCGGCATCAGCGCCCACAGCAGCAGGTACAGCGCCTGCTCGCGCTGGGCTCCCGCCAGCGCCGCCGGCCGCGGCTGGCGCCAGCCGGCCAGCGGCAGCAGCAGGGTCCAGGGCAGCAGGGCCGGCACGGCGAACAGCCAGATCGTGCCCGGCGCATAGCGATGCGCCTTGCCATAGAGATCGCCGCTCCAGCCCGGAGTGACGAAGCGGTGCCAATGTTCGCCGACGATGAAGTAGGCCAGGAAGCCGGGCGTGCGCCGCTCGGCCAGCAGGTACCAGGGCAGCGCGATCAGCAGGGTCAGGATCAGGCCGCGCCCCCAGGGCAGGGCCCGCCAGGCCTCGGCCCAGCGCCGCGTGGCCAGCAGCCAGGCGCTCAGGGGCAGGCCCACCAGCACCAGGGCCAGCGGTCCCTTGGCCAGCAGGCCCAGGCCCAGGGCGGCGAAGAACAGCCAGCCCTGGCGGCGCCGGGCCGCGCCGGGCTCGGCCTGCAGGGCCATCCAGAAGGCATACATGGCCAGGGTGCTGCACAGCACCAGGGCGCCGTCGGTCATCAGGGCGCCGGCGCTGACGAGGAACAGCGAGGAGCCGCCCAGCAGGGCCAGCGCCAGCCAGGCCTCGCGCGTGCCGAAGCGGCGCCGCGCGAAGTCCCAGACCAGCCCCGCCATGCCCAGCGCGCACAGCAGATGGGGCAGCCGGCCGGCGAATTCGCTGACCCCCAGCAGGCGGAAGCTCGCCGCGCTGAGCCAGAAGGACAGCGGCGGCTTGCCCCAGAAGGGCACGCCCCAGTCATGCCAGGGCGTGACCCAGTCGCCCAGCTGGGCCATCTTGCGGCTGATCTCGCCGTAGCGGGCCTCGGTCGTGTCCATCAGCGGCAGCCAGGCCATCGCCGCGATGCGGGCCAGCAGCAGGAGCAGCAGCAGGACGGGAATGAGCCGGCGGGCGGTCCCGGCGGGTGCGCGCGCCGACATCAGGGCTGCACCCGGCCGTGCAGGCGCGCGGCGAGACCGCTCGCCGGCTCATAGGTCTCGATCAGGAACAGCGGCCGGCGCTTGCTCTCCAGGCTCAGCCGTCCGATGTACTCGCCCAGCACGCCGATGGCCAGCAGCTGCAGGCCGCCCAGCATCAGCACCACGACGATCAGCGTCGGGAAGCCCGGCACCGGATCGCCGTAGAACAGCGCGCGCAGGAAGAAGTAGACGCCGCAGGCAAAGGACAGCAGGGCGCTGGCCAGGCCCAGCTTGGTGGCCACCTTCAGCGGCGCCACCGAGAAGGCCGTGATGCCCTCCACCGCGAACTGCCAGAGCTGGCGGAACTGCCATTTGCTGTGGCCGGCGACGCGCTCGGCGCAGTCGTAGTCCAGCGTCACCTGCTTGTAGCCTATCCAAGCGAACAGGCCCTTCATGAAGCGGTTGCGCTCGGGCAGCTGGTTCAGGGCCTCGACCGCGCGCCGGCTCAGCAGGCGGAAGTCGCCGACGTTCTCGGGGATGGGGATGTCGCTGAGGCGGTTGATCGCGCGGTAGAAGCCGTGGGCGGCGCTGCGCTTGAGCCAGGACTCGTCGGCGCGGCTGCGCCGCCGCATATTGACCACGTCGGCGCCGGCGCGCCACTGCGCCACCATGGCCGGGATCATCTCGGGCGGATGCTGCAGATCGGCGTCCATCACGATCACGGCCTCGCCGCGCGCCAGCTGCAGGCCGGCGGTGATGGCCTGCTCCTTGCCGAAATTGCGGCTGAAACGCACCACGCTGACCACCGGGCAGCTGACCTGCAGCTGCTTGAGCAGGGCCGGCGAGCGGTCGCTGCTGCCGTCGTCCACATAGACGATCTCGACCCCGCCCTCGCCCTCCACCTCGGCGAGCGCCACCATCAGGCGGCGCTGCAGCAGCGGCAGGGATTCCTCTTCGTTGAACAGGGGCACGACCACGCTGAGCGCGCAATGCTGCGGCGCCAGCGGCAATGAGGTGAAGCCGTTCATGCGAAGGTCCAGCGTTTGTTGAGGTGGTAACCCAGCAGCAGCACCGCCAGGGTGGCCAGCAGCTGGGCCAGCAGATAGTGCAGGCCGGCGGCGCTGAGGCCGCCGACCAGGGCGCCGTTGAGCAGGGCGCCGCCCAGGGCCACCAGGGCGAAACGCGGCAGCGCGCGGCCATGGCCGGCCCGGCTGGCAGCAAAGGTGTAGCGGCGGTTGCCGGCATAGGCCAGCAAGGCGCCGGCGCCGGCGCCCAGGGCGGCGGCCGGCCCGGGCGCCCAGTGCAGGCGCTCGACCAGCAGCAGCAGCAGGCCGTAATGCAGGGCCGTGGCCAAGCCGCCGGTCAGGGCGTAGCGAACGAATGCCATCGAGAGCACGGAACCTCCGGAAACTGCTGATGGACCGCACCTTAGCGGCACCGACGTTAAGTTCTCGTGAAGGTCCGGCGCTTGATGCAGATCAGCCGGGAAAGCTCAGCAGAAAACGGCTGCCGCCCTGCGGCGGCGCCTCGAAGCGGATCTCCCAGCCGAGGTGCTCGACGATGCGCTTGACCAGGGCCAGGCCCAGCCCCGCCCCGCCCTGCGCGCCCAGGGCATCGGGCGGCAGGCGCTCGAATAGCTGCGCCCGCACCGCCGACGGCAGGCCGGGCCCGCTGTCCTCGATCACCAGCAGGCCGGGCGTCAGGCTCAGCCCGATGCGGCCCGCCTCGGTGTACTGGCAGGCATTGCGCAGCAGGTTGCCGATCACCATCTCGGCCAGCTCGGCATGGGCGAAGGCCCAGACCGGCTGCGCCTCCTGCAGCTCCAGCCGCACCGGCTTGCCGGCCAGCAGCGGCCGGCAACGCTCGATCTCGCGCTCCACCAGGGGGCGCAGCGCCAGGTGCGGCGCGGCCAGGTGCTCGGGCGCGCGCGACAGCAGCAGCAGCGCGGCCACGCGATCGGCCGTGGTGCGGGCGGTGCGCTGGATGCGCTCGGCCGCGGCCCGGGCCGGCGCGTCCGGGGCCAGCTGGGCCTGCAGGACCTCGGCGGCGCCCAGGATCACGGTCAGCGGCGTGCGCAGCTCGTGGCTGACATCGCCGGTGAACAGGCGCTCGCGCTGCAGATAGCGCTGCAGCTCCTCGGTGCGCGCGGCAAAGGCGCGCGCCAGCACGCCGACCTCGTCCTGGCGGTCCAGCAGCGGCGCGGCCAGCCGGTCCTGGCGCACCGCCTCGGCCAGGGCCGTCACCGGCGCGATCACGCGCCCGGCCGTGAAGCGCGCCAGCAGCGCCGCCAGCAGGCCCGCGGCGGCGATGCACAGGGCCAGGCCCAGCATCACCTGCCGCTCGATGCGCTCGAAATCGCTGACCAGGTCGACCGCGGCATAGCGCTCGCCCTGCGGCGTCACGCCCACCAGCACGTCCAGGGTGCGGCCGCCATCCTCGATCTCCTGGAAGCCCGGACGCAGCCGGGCCAGCGCGGCCGGCAGGGCCGGGCCGCGGTAGAAGGCGATCTCGGGCGTCATCTCCGGGCTGCCGGCCGGCGCCGCGCCGGCAAGTCGCCATTGCGCCACCAGGGCCAGACGGCGCTCGACCAGGTACTGCTCGACCTCGGCGCGCGCGAAAAACACCACCAGGGCAAAGCCGCCGCAGACCGCCAGGGCCAGCAGGGCATGGGCCGCGACGATGCGGGCGCGCAGCGAACCCTTAAGCCGCATCGTCGCCAGCCCCGCCCGGGGTCGCCTCCAGCCGGTAGCCCTGGCCCGGCAGGGTCTTCAGCAGCGGCACGCCGAAGGGCTTGTCGATGGCCTGGCGCAGCGCGTGGATATGGGTGCGCAGGGCATCGCTGTCGGGCGGCGCGTCGCCCCACAGCTCGTACTCCAGCGCCTCGCGGCTGACCAGTTTGGGCGCCGCCGCCATCAGCCGCGCCAGCAGCTTGTAGCCGCTGGGCGTCAGCTCGATGCGGCGGCCGGCGCGGCTGACCGCCATGGTGTCGCGGTCGAAGCTGAGATCGCCGACGCGCAGCAAGGCCTGGACATGGCCGTCGCGGGCGCGCCGCAGCAGCGCCTTCAGCCGCACGTCCAGCTCGGCCAGCGAGAAGGGCTTGACCAGGTAGTCGTCGGCCCCGCTCTCGAAGCCGCTGACCTTGTCCTGGATGGTGTCGCGCGCGGTCAGCATCAGCACCGGCGTGGTCAGACGCAGCTGGCGGCGCAGCTGCCGGCACAGGCTCAGCCCGTCCAGGCCCGGCAGCATCACATCCAGCACGATCACGTCATGGTCGCCGCGCGCCGCCGCCGCCAGGCCCGCCTCGCCGCTGCGCGCGCTGTCCAGCGTGTAGCCCAGCGGCTCCAGATAGGCATAGAGGTTGGCGACGATGTCGGGGTTGTCTTCGATGATCAGGACGCGCATGCGCGGCAGCCCTCCTACGCCGCCACGCGGCCGCGCCTGGCGCCTATTGTCAGCGCTGCACGAGCGCCTCGGCGCCGCCGTCGATGCGGATGTGCAGGGCGTTCGCCACACGGCGCAGCTGCGGCTCGTTGAAGGGCCGCGCCAGCAGCGACTCGCCGCGCAGCAGCAGGGTGCTGCTGCCGCCGCCGTCCAGGTTGAGGGCCGTGTCGGCCCCCAGACCGTGCATCACGGCGGAGAGCTGGGCCAGGCTCAGACCCTGCACCGGCGGGCGCCGCCCCTCGGCCAGCAGCAGGAAGAGCCAGCGGCCCGAGGCGTCCAGCCCGACGGAGGTGCGCGGATGGGCGCGCTGGCACAGCGCGGCGCAGCCGGCATCGTCGGCCGGCGTCCTTTCGCGCCCGTGGTCCAGCAGCCAGGGTGTGCCGGCCACCACGGTGCGCCAGCCCGGTCGGAGCTCGAACGGGGGCTGCAGCTCGATGCGGCAGCGCGGCCGCGCATCGCAGGCCAGCAGGGGACTGGCCTGCGCCGCCATGACCGGCTCCCAGGCCTGGCCGGCGCTCATGGTCAGCCCGCGCGGCGCGTAGCTGCGGTCGAAGAAGCTGGCGTTGACGCTGACCAGCGCGTCGGCGCCGCTGGCCATCTCGGGCACCGTCTGCCCCCGCTCGGCCGCCGGCGAGAGCTCGACCCGCAGGCCCGGCGCCTGCAGGTCCACGCGCAGGACATGGACCACGCTGTCGGGCAGCGGCGCGAAGCGCAGATAGGCGACGGCCGGATGCGGCTGCTGCCAGGGCAGCGGCGCCGCGCCCGGCGGCGCCTGGCCGGCGCAGCCGGCCAGGGCCAGCACGGCCAGCGCGGCCAGCACGGTCAGGCGCTGCAGCCGCCGCCTCATGCGCCCAGGGCCAGGCCCCAGAGCAGGTCCTGCAGCTCCTCCTCCCAGGCCGGGAAGCTGGAGTAGCGGCCGCGGTGCTGCTCGGGCGCATCGCCGGTGCCGCCGATCGCGTAGACGATGCCCGAGCGCGAGCGGGGCTCCAGCAGCAGGCCCGAATGCAGGCCGTAGGCGAAACCCAGATGGCCCCAGGCCTGCACGCCGCCGCGCGCGACGAGGCGGTCGCCGCGCACCACGCCGTCCGGGCCGGCCTGGCTGCGGTCGATGAAATGCTCGACACCCAGGCCCCAGGCCTGGAACAGGCCGTCCAGCCAGTCGCCGTTGGCAGCGGCGGCATCGAAGCGCCACTGCTCGCTGAACAGGGCCTGCACGCTGCGCGGCTGCAGGAAGGCGCGGCCTGCGTGGCGCCCGCCGGTGGCCAGCATCGCCAGCACCGTGCCGAGGTCGGCCACGCGCGTGCGCAGCCGGCCCTGCGGACCGAACAGCGAGCCGTTGCTGCCAAGCTCGTAGCCCGCCAGCGCGGCCGGCGGGCGCGGCCGCTCGCCACGGAAGTCGTCGGTCTGCACGACCCAGGGGCCGGTGCGGTTCCAGGGCGCGTCGTCGTCGGTGGCACGCTTGCGGTAGAGGGTGGCCAGGTTGGCCAGCTCGTCCGGGCCGAAGCTGCTGGCCTCGAAGCCGCCCCGCATGCCCAGCGGCGCCAGCACCTGCTCGCGCATGAAGAGGTCGAAGCGCTGGCCGCTGAGGCGCTCCATCACGCTGGCCAGCACGCCGTAGTTCAGATTGCAGTAGGCGAAGAAGCGGCCCGGCGCCTCGGCGGCCGGCGACCAGGATTCGCCGCGGCCGTAATGGGCGCCGCCCGGCAGCAGCTTGGAGGCGATGGTCTGGCCGGCTTCCAGATAGGCGCCGCCCGCATCGCGCAGGCCCGAGCGGTGGCTCAGCAGCAGGCGCACGCTGAGCGCCTGCTCGGGATGGGCCGGGTGGCGCAGACGCCAGCCCAGGGCCTCGGAGATGTCGGCATCCAGGTCCAGCCGGCCGGCCTCGACCAGGCGCATCACGCCCAGCGCAACCACCAGCTTGCTGACCGAGGCCATGCGGAACAGGGTGTCGCGGGTGACGGGCAAGTCCTGACCCTGGCCGCCCGCGGGCGCGATCCAGCGCCGGCCGAACTGGCCCTCGTAGACCACCCGCCCCGCGCGCAGCACCAGTACCGAGAGGCTGGCCAGCGGACGCGCCGGATGGTCCAGCAGGGCCTGCAGGGCGCGGTTCATGCGCTCCTCATGATGCGCCGGGCCGGGACGGGCCCAGGCGGGCAGGCCCGCCAGCAGCGGCGCGGCCAGCAGCTGGCGGCGCGACAAGGTGGCGGAGAAGGAAGATTCGGTGGGCTTGGGCATCGGGTGGCAGCGGGAGCATGGACTCGCCGGCAGTGTGGCCAAGCCGGGGCCGGGCGGCGACTGCATTTATCTCCTGCGGCCATGCCCGCAGGTTATGCGCCGGCAGCGCCCTCGTCGGGCGCCGGTCGGCCACGCATCACCTGGATCTCGAAGCGGTAGCGGTCGGCCCGGTACAGGCTCTTGGCGTATTCGACGATCTCGCCGTTCAGGCCCAGCGACAGCCGCTCGATCAGCAGGGCCGGCGAGAAGGGCGGCACGTCCAGCGCATCGGCCTCCTCCTCGCTGAGCACGGTGGCCTGGATCTGCTGGGTGGCCGAGCGGATCTGGATGCCGTAGTCGCGCTGCAGCAGCTCGTAGAGCGAGCCCTGCGCCAGGTCGGCGGGCTCCAGGCCCGGCAGCAGGGCCTGCGACAGATAGACCGTCTCCAGTGCCATCGGCTCGTCGTTGGCCAGGCGCAGGCGGCGCAGCTCCAGCAGGCCGGAGCCCGGCACCAGCTTGAGGCGCTGGGCCAGCTTGGCCCCGGCGGCGATCACGCGGGTCGAGAGCAGCTCGCTGCTGGGCAGCAGGCCGCGCTCGCGCATTTCCTCCGAGAAGGACAGCAGCTGCGGCTGCTTGACCACCGGCTGGCCGGAGACGAAGGTGCCGGCGCCCTGCTTGCGCTCCAGCAACCCCTCGTTCTCCAGCTCGCGCAGGCAGCGCCGCAGGGTCTCGCGCGCCACGTCGAAGCGCTCGCTGAGTTCGCGCTCGGGCGGCAGGCGCCCGCCCTCCCCGTTCTGCTGAATCAGGCTCAGCAGGTTCTGCTTCAGCAGCTTGCGTTTTTGTGCTCTGTCCATCGGACCGTCGTTCATCGGCCCGCGTGGCGGGCTCCTAGGGGCGTTGGGCGCGCATCTTAGCGGCTGCCGCTCAGGCCGCCGGCTTCTTGGCCACCAGGGTCAGGATGTCGTAGCTGGCCACCAGCTCGCCGCGCTGGTTCATCACCTGCACGTCCCAGGCCACCACGCCCTGCGGCGGCTGGTCCGGGCGGTTGCCGCGGTCGATGCGGCGCTTGCAGGTCAGGCGCGCCTGGATGGTGTCGCCGATCGCCACCGGGTTGACGAAGCGCAGCGTGTCCAGGCCGTAGTTGGCCAGCACCGGGCCCGGCGCCGGCGAGACGAACAGGCCGGCGGCCGCGCTCAGCACGAAGTAGCCGTGCGCGATGCGCTTGCCGAACTGGGTGTCCTTGGCGGCGATCTCGTCGAAGTGCATGTAGAAGAAGTCGCCCGAGATGCCGCCGAAGTTGACGATGTCGGCCTCGGACACGGTGCGGCGGTGCGTCAGCAGCGAGTCGCCGATCTGGATCTCCTCGAAGTACTTGCGGAAGGGATGGATCGCATCCTCCTGCACCTTGGCGCCGCGCTGGTACTCGCCGGTGATGGCGGTGATCATGGTCGGCGAGCCCTGCACCGCGCAGCGCTGCAGGTAATGCTTGACCGCGCGGATGCCGCCCAGCTCCTCGCCGCCGCCGGCGCGGCCCGGGCCGCCATGCTTGAGGGCCGGCATCGGCGAGCCATGGCCGGTGGACTCCTTGGCCGCATCGCGGTCCAGCACCAGCAGCCGGCCGTGGAAGGCCGCCGCGTGATACACCGCCTCGGCGGCGATCGCCGGGGTCTTGGTGATCACCGAGCCCACCAGGCTGCCGCGGCCCTTGGCAGCCAGGGCCAGGGCCTGCTCCAGGTCCTCGTAAGGCATCAGGGTGGACACCGGCCCGAAGGCCTCCAGCTCGTGCACCGCCTCGTTCCTGAAGGCGTCGCGGCACAGCAGCAGGGTGGGCGCGGAGAAGGCGCCCTCGGCCACGCCCTCGCCCAGCGGCGCGAAGCCGTCGCGCTCGCCGAACACGATCTCGTTGCCGGCGCTCAGGGCGGCCAGGCGGGCCGCCACGTCGGCCTGCTGGTCCTTGGAGGCCAGCGCGCCCATGCGCACGCCCTCGATGGCCGGGTCGCCGACCTTGATCTTGGCCAGGCGCTCGCGCAGCATCGAGGCCACCGCGTCGATATGGCGGGCCGGCACGATGGCGCGGCGGATCGCCGTGCACTTCTGGCCGGCCTTGGCGCTCATCTCGCGCGCCACTTCCTTGACGAAGAGCTCGAACTCCGGATCGCCGGGCTCGACGTCGGGCGCCAGGATCGCGCAGTTCAGGCTGTCGGCCTCGGCGTTGAAGGGGATGCTGCGCGCGATCAGGTTCTTGTTGACCTTCAGCATCGAGGCGGTGTCTGCCGAGCCGGTGAAGGTCACGACGTCGGTCTCGACCAGGCGGTCCAGCAGGTCGCCCGAGCCGCCCACCACCAGTTGCAGCGCGCCGGCGGGCAGCAGGCCCGATTCGTGGATCAGGCGCACGCAGGCCTCGGCCACATAGCTGGTGGCGGTGGCCGGCTTGACGATGCAGGGCATGCCCGCCAGGAAGCTGGGCGCGAACTTTTCCAGCATGCCCCACATCGGGAAGTTGAAGGCGTTGATGTGCACCGCGACGCCGCGCTTGGGCACCAGCACATGCGAGCCGATGAACTGGCCCTCGCGGCCCAGGGCCACGGCCGGCCCCTCGTGCACCACGTTGCTGGAGGGCAGCTCGCGCCGACCGGTGCTGGCATAGGCGAACAGGGTGCCGGTGCCGCCCTCGATGTCGATCCAGTTGTCGGCGCGCGTGCCGCCGGTATGAGCCGAGATCGCGTAGAGAATTTCCTTGCGCTCGACCAGGTAGGTGGCCAGGGCCTTGAGGATGGCGGCGCGCTGCTGGAAGCTGAGCTTCAGCAGGGCCGGCAAGGCCTGACCCCGGGCGAAGCTCAGGGCCTCACCGAAGTCCAGCGCCTCGGCGTGGGTCAGGGCCACGGTGCGGCCGTTGATGGCGCTCTTCAGCGCGCGGGCGGACTGGCTGCCGATCCAGCGGTTGGCAATCAGGCTCTGGAGAACTGGGGGTTGGGTGGTGGACACGGCAGACCTCGACGCATCAAGCAAAGACAAAGGGGCAGAAAAAACCCGCCGCGGCAGCTGTGGGTGCGGTGGCGGGTCGACGGATTCACGCAACGGGCCGCCGCGGCGGCCCGCGGCCGGCTTACTGGACGTACTTCCAGGTGCCGTTCTCGATCTTGACCATCACGCGGGCGCGCTGGTCCAGACCCAGGTGGTCGGTGGGCGACATATTGAACACGCCGTGCGCGCCGGCCAGTTCCTTGACGCTCTCCAGCGCATCGCGCAGCGCGGCGCGGAAGGCCGGCGTGCCCGGCTGGGCGCCCTTCTTCAGTGCGACCGGAATGGCGCTCTGCAGCAGCAGGCCGACGTCCCAGGCATGGCCGCCGAAGGTGCTGGCCGAGCCCTTGCCGAAGGCGGCCTCGTACTTGGCCACGTACTCGCTGGAGCTCTTCTTCAGCGGATGGTTGGCGGGCAGCTGGGCCGAGACCAGCACCGGGCCGGCCGGCAGGAAGGTGCCCTCGACGTCCTTGCCGCCGACGCGCAGGAAGTCGTTGTTGGCGACGCCGTGGGTCTGGTAGTACTTGCCGGTGTAGCCGCGCTCCTTCAGGGTCTTCTGCGGCAGCACGGCCGGCGTGCCGGAGCCGCCCACCAGGATGGCGTCGGGCTTGGCAGCCATCAGCTTCAGGACCTGGCCGGTCACCGAGGTGTCGGTACGGTTGTAGCGCTCGTTGGCGACGATCTGCAGGCCCTTGATCGCGGCGATCTTGGAGAACTCCTGGTACCAGCCCTCGCCATAGGCGTCGGCGAAGCCGATGTAGCCGGCGGTCTTGGCGCCGTTGTCCACCATGTGCTGGACGATGGCCAGGGCCATCATGATGTCGTTCTGCGGCGTCTTGAAGACCCACTTCTTCTTGGCGTCGACCGGCTCGACGATGCGCGCCGAGGCAGCCACCGAGATCATCGGCGTGCTGGCCTCGGAAACCGCGTCGATCATCGCCAGCGAGTTGGGCGTGACGGTGGAGCCGACGACCACGTCGACCTTGTGCTCGGTGATCAGCTTGCGGGTGTTGGAGACGGCGGCCGTGGTGTCGGAGGCGTCGTCCAGCACGATGTAGTTCACCTTCTGGCCGCCGATCGTGGTGGGCAGCAGGGTGATGGTGTTCTTCTCGGGGATGCCCAGCGAGGCCGCCGGGCCGGTGGCCGAGATCGTCACGCCGACGTTGATGTCGGCATGGGCGGCCAGCGCCACGGCGGCGGCGGCCAGGGCCAGCAGATGCTTTGCGATCGTCTTCTGCATTGTCAGTGTCTCCTAGGGTTTGTTGTCGCGACTCTAAAGATTCATCCGGCCACCGGTTCCGGTGTTTTCACCGCCCCGAGGCCGCCAAAGAACAGATCGGCCACCATCGGCGCCACCGCCTCGTAGGTCAGTTCGCCATCGGGCCGCAGCCAGGTGAAGGTCCAGTTGATCATGCCAAACAGCAGCATGGTCAAGGGTTTGTGCAGGCGGTGGACCTGCAACTCGGGGCGCACAGCGGCCACCGCGTCGGCAAATGCCGACACCACGCGGCGCTCCACCTCCAGCAGGCGCGCCTGGTCCTCGGCATCGAGGAACTTGACGTCCTCGGTCAGGACGCGGTGCTGGTGCTGGGCCTCGCCGTACTCGCGCACGAAGCGCGCGATCAGGGCGCGCAGATGGGCCTCCGGAGCCAGGTCCTGCTCCCGCACCTCCTCGACCAGGGCCGCCAGGGTCTGCACATGGCTCTCGCAGATCTGCATCAGCAGCTCGTGCTTGTCACGCACATAGTGGTAGAGCGTCGGCTTGGAGACCTGGCAGGCCTCGGCCACCTCGTTCATCGAGGTGCCGGGGTAGCCTTGGCGCGCGAACAGGCGTGCCGCAGCGGCGAGGATTTCCTCGCGGGTGGATTCGAAACCGGGCGCTCTTCCTCTGGCCATCTCACTATGTCGGGGAGCGGGCCCGCGCCTGCGCGCGAGGACCGTCCCGCCATTCCTCTTATTTAACGTTCATCAAACGAAATCACCACGCGCGGGGTCAGCGCATGGGCCTGGCAGCTGAGGATAAAGCCTTGGGCGATCTCGTTCTTGTCGAGCGCGAAATTCTTGTCCATGCGCACCTCGCCCTCCAGCAGCTTGCAGCGGCAGGTCGAGCAGACCCCGCTCTTGCAGGAGAAGGGCACATCCATGCCGGCGCGCGCCGCGGCATCGAGGATGCTGGGGTCGGTCTTGCTGAACTCGATCTCGCGGCTGATGCCGTCGCGGATGACCACCACCTTCGCCGCCTCGGCATCGCCCTCGCGCACCTCGTGCGGCGCCGGCTTGCCGGTCTGCATCTCCACCGTGCCGAAGCGTTCGATGTGGATGTGCTCCTCGGGCACGCCGGCGGCCTTCAGCGCGGCCTCGGCCTGCTCGTTCATCTCGTAGGGACCGCAGACGAAGACCTCGTCGACGCTGGCGGCCGGCACCAGGGTCCGCAGGAATTCGCCCAGCTTGGCCTGGTCCAGGCGCCCGGCCATCAGCGGCGAGTCGACCGCCTCGCGCGAGAACACATGGTGCAGCGAGAGCCGCGTCAGGTACTCGTTCTTCAGGTCCTCGATCTCCTCCTTGAACATCGTGGAGGCCTGGCGGCGGTTGCCGTAGATCAGGGTGAAGCGGCTGCCGGGCTCGCGCGCCAGCACGGTCTTCATGATCGAGAGGATGGGGGTGATGCCCGAGCCGGCGGCCACGCCCAGGTAGTGGCGCCGCGCCGCCGGATCGACGGGCACGCAGAAACGGCCCTGCGGCGGGAAGACCTGGATCTCGTCGCCGGGCTTGAGGTGGTCGTGCACCCAGGTGGAGAACACGCCGCCGTCGACCTTGCGCACGCCCACGCGCAGCTCGCCGTCGTCGACGCCGGCGCAGATCGAGTAGGAGCGGCGCAGGTCCTGGCCGCCGACGTCATGCCGCAGGGTCAGGTATTGCCCCTGGGTGAATGCGAAGGTATCGGCCAGCTCGGGCGGCACGGCGAAGCTGACGATCACGGCCTCCTCGGTATCGGGTCGGACGTCGCGCACGCGCAGGGGGTGGAAGTGCAAACTCATAGCGGTTTGAAGTATTCAAAGGGTTCGCGACAGCTCAGGCAGCGGTACAGCGCCTTGCAGGCGGTAGAACCGAAGGCGGAGAGCTTCTCGGTCTGCTCCGAGCCGCAGCGCGGGCAGGCCAGCTTGGTGAGCGAGGCGCGGTGCACCAGGCGGATCGGCTGCCCCTGCCCCGCCGCGACCGGCCCGGGCGGCGCGATGCCGTAGCCCTTGAGCTTGGCGCGCCCCTCCTCGCTGATCCAGTCGGTGGTCCAGGCGGGTGCGCGCTGCAGCGTGACCTGGATTTCGCCGAAGGGCGCCAGCGCCTTGCGCACATCGTCCTGGATCAGCTCGGTGGCAGGGCAGCCCGAGTAGGTGGGCGTCAGCACCACCTCCAGGCCGTCGATGCCGTCCTCGCGCAGGCGCAGGTCGCGCACGATGCCCAGCTCGCACAGCGAGATCACCGGCACCTCGGGGTCGGGGATCTGGCGCAGCACTTCCCAGGCAGCCTCGAGCCGGCCGCAGGCATTGCTCAGGGGCGGCTGGGCGGCGGCGCTCATTACCACCGGCCTCCGGGATAGGCGCGCTGCAGGTACTGCAGCGTGGCCAGCATGTGGCCCATGTGCTCGCTGTGCACGCCGCGGCGGCCCGCGCTCTGGTAGGCGCTGTTCCTGGGCAGGGACAGGCCGGCCTCGCGCAGCACCTCGCCCATGTGGGCCAGCCAGTCGTCCTTCAGGCTGGACCAGGCCGGGCCCAGGCCCTGGGCCTGGGCGGCGGCGTCGACCGCATCGGCGTCGAAGAGCTCGTTGAAGTAGGGCCACAGGGTCGCCAGCGCCGCGCGCAGGCGGGCTGCCGATTCCTCGGTGCCGTCACCCAGGCGCACGACCCAGTCGGCCGCATGCTGCTGGTGGTAGGCGGCTTCCTTGACGGCTTTGCCGGCGATCGCGGCCAGTTCGGCATCGCTGGATTTCTCCAGCTGCTGCCAGAGCAGCAGCAGCCAGGTGGCGACCGCGAAATTGCGCAGCACCGTGAAGGCGAAGTCGCCGCGCGGCAGCTCCATCAGCACCGGGTTCAGGTACTGGCGTTCGTCGCGCAGAAAGGCCAGCTGGTCCTCGTCGTGGCCCTGGCCGTCCAGCTTGGCGGCATGGGTCAGCAGGCCGCGGGCCTGACCCAGCAGGTCCAGCGCCATATTGGACAGGGCCAGATCCTCCTCGAGGATGGGCGCGTGGCCGCTCCACTCGGAGATGCGCTGGGCCAGCACCAGGCAGCTGTCGCCCAGGCGCAGCAGGTATTGCACGGCCGGGGCGGAGCCGACCTTGATCGAAGCTTGGGACATCGCCGTCCTCACATGTGGTTGACGGACTCGGGCAGCTCGTAGAAGGTCGGGTGGCGGTACACCTTGTCTTCCATCGGGTCGAAGTACATGCCCTTCTCGCCCGGGTCCGAGGCCACGATCTGGCTGCTCTGCACCACCCAGATGCTGGTGCCTTCCTGGCGGCGGGTGTAGACGTCGCGCGCCATCTGCAGGGCCATCTTGGCGTCGGCCGCGTGCAGGCTGCCGCAATGCTTGTGGTCCAGGCCCGCCTTGCTGCGGACGAAGACTTCCCACAGGGGCCATTCGTTTTGCGTGGTGCTCGTGCTCATGCTGCTTGTTCCTTGGTAGCTTGCTTGCGGGCGTGGGCCAGGGCGGCTTCGCGCACCCAGGCGCCGTCTTCCCAGGCCTTGACGCGCGCGCCGAGGCGCTCGCGGTTCATCGGGCCGTCGCCGCCGACAACGCGCCAGAACTCGGCCCAGTCGATGGCGCCGAAGTCGTGCTCGCCGCGCGCCTCGTTCCATTTCAGGTCCGGGTCCGGCAAGGTGATGCCGAGGATCTCGGCCTGCGGCACGGTGGCGTCGACGAAGCGCTGGCGCAGCTGGTCGTTGGTGACGCGCTTGATGCCCCAGCGGATCGACTGCTCGGAGTTGGGCGAATCCTTGTCGGCCGGGCCGAACATCATCAGCGCGGGCCACCACCAGCGGTTCACCGCGTCCTGCACCATGGCCTTCTGCTCGGGCGTGCCCTCCTGCATCATCACCAAGAGGCTCTCGTAGCCCTGGCGCTGGTGGAAGCTCTCCTCGCGGCAGACGCGGATCATGGCGCGCGCATAGGGAGCGTAGGAGCAGCGGCACAGCGGCACCTGGTTCATGATGGCCGCGCCGTCGACCAGCCAGCCGATCACGCCGATGTCGGCCCAGGTGAGCGTCGGGTAGTTGAAGATCGAGCTGTACTTGGCCTTGCCCGAGTGCAGCGCATCCAGCATCTGGTCGCGGCTGGTGCCCAGGGTCTCGGCCGCCGAGTACAGGTACAGGCCGTGGCCGGCCTCATCCTGCACCTTGGCCAGCAGGATCGCCTTGCGCTTCAGGGTGGGCGCGCGGGTGATCCAGTTGCCCTCGGGCAGCATGCCGACGATCTCCGAATGCGCGTGCTGCGAGATCTGGCGCACCAGGGTCTTGCGGTAATGCTCGGGCATCCAGTCCTTGGCCTCGATGAAGTCGCCCGCGTCGATGCGGGCCTCGAAGGCCGCCTCGCGCTGCATCTCCTCGGCGCTCTTGATCTTGCTGCTCGGCGCGTCCTGCGGGCCGACGCTCATCGCTTGGGTATACATGGAAAAGCTCCTTGCTTGGGTCGCTTGCGCTTCAAGCGCTCTTGGGGCGCTTGTCGACCACGCGGCGGGCCTTGCCCACCAGGGTGCGCTCGATCGAGTCTGGGGCGCCCACCACCACCCGGGTGCTGACGCCGATCAAGGTCTTGATGCGATGCTGCAACGACTTGGTGATCGCGCCCACGTCGGCGGTGCCGACCGCGGCCGCCTGCAGCTCGCACAGCACTTCCACCGCGTCCAGATGGCCGTCGCGGCTGACCACGATCTGGTACTGGCCCGACAGCTGCGGCTCCTGCAGCACCAGCTCCTCGATCTGGGTCGGGAACATGTTGACGCCGCGGATGATCAGCATGTCGTCGCTGCGACCGACGATCTTGCCCATGCGGCGCATCGAGCGCGAGGTCGGCGGCAGCAGGCGGGTCAGGTCGCGGGTGCGGTAGCGGATGATGGGCAGGGCTTCCTTGGAGAGCGAGGTGAACACCAGCTCGCCCTCCTCGCCGTCGGCCACCGGCTCGCCGGTCTCGGGGTTGATGATCTCGGGATAGAAATGGTCTTCCCAGATCACCGGGCCGTCCTTGGACTCGATGCACTCGCTGGCCACGCCGGGGCCCATCACTTCCGAGAGGCCGTAGATGTCGACCGCGTCCATGCCGGCCTTGTCCTCGATCTCGCGGCGCATCGCCTCGGTCCAGGGCTCGGCGCCGAAGATGCCCACCTTCAGCGAGGACGCGCGCGCGTCCAGGCCCTGGCGCGCGAACTCCTCGACGATCACCTGCATATAGCTGGGCGTGACCATGATGATGTCGGGCTTGAAGTCCTGGATCAGCTGGACCTGCTTCTCGGTCTGGCCGCCGGACATCGGGATCACGGTACAGCCGGCGCGCTCGGCGCCGTAATGCGCGCCCAGGCCGCCGGTGAACAGGCCGTAGCCATAGGCCACATGCACGATGTCGCCGGGCCGGCCGCCGGCAGCGCGGATCGAGCGCGCCACCAGATTGGCCCAGGTGTCGATGTCGCGGGCGGTGTAGCCCACCACGGTCGGCTTGCCGGTCGTGCCCGAGCTGGCATGGATGCGCGAGACCTGCTGGCGGGGCACCGCGAACATGCTGAAGGGGTAGTTGTCGCGCAGGTCGTGCTTGGTCGTGAAGGGGAACTTGGCGATGTCGGCCAGGGTCTTCAGATCGTCCGGGTGCACGCCCTTGGCGTCGAACGCGGCCTTGTAGTGCGGCACGTTGTCGTAGGCATGCTTGAGCGTCCACTTGAGGCGCTGCAGCTGCAGGGCCTGCAGCTCGTCGCGGCTGGCCTTCTCGATGGGCTCCAGATCGCCTGGGGCGGGGGTCTTCACGGGCATGGTCTTGTCTCCTCGGTTCAATCGGCCAGTCCAGGCACCACGGGCTTGCCCTTGATGCGATAGGAACGGCCCCTGAACACCGCAATGAGTTCGTCGCGCTGGTTGCGCACGGTGATGTCGTAAACGCCGGTGCGACCGGCCAGCGAAACCTCGCTGGCCACGGCCGTCAGCCGGTCCTGGGCGCGGGCGGGTGCCACGATGTCGATGGCAAAGCCCGAAGCCACCGTCAACTCGTTGTACGAGTTGCAGGCGAAGGCGAAGGCCGAATCGGCCAGGGTGGTGATCAGGCCGCCATGGCAGATGTCGAAGCCGTTGAGCATGTCCTCGCGCACCGTCATCGCCAGGGTCGCCGAGCCCGGCCCCACGGCCAGGATCTCCATGCCCAGGGACTTGGTGGCGCGGTCGTTGACCAGCATGCCGTCGCGCACGGCTTCCGCGATTTGTTGGGGCGTCATGGCTCAGCGGTCGGTGAAAGTGGGCTTGCGCTTTTCGAGGAAGGCACGGGTGCCCTCCAGATAGTCGCCGCCGAAGCCCAAGCGGCTTTGCAGCGCGGACTCGTTCTTCAGCGCCGTCTCGTAGTCCAGCAGCAGGCCCTCGTCGAAGGCGCGGCGCGTCGCGGCCAGGGCCTTGACCGGCATCTGCGCCAGTTTCTGCGCCAGGGCCTGGGCCGCGGCGGCCAGTTCGGCATCGGGCACGGCGCGGTAGATCAGGCCCATGGCCTGCGCCTCGGCGGCCGGCAGCTTGTCGCCCAGCAGGGCCAGCTCCAGGGCCTTGGCGCGCCCCACCAGGCGCGGCAGCAGCCAGGTGCCGCCGCAGTCGGGGATCAGGCCGATCTTGGAGAAGGCCTGGATGAAGCTGGCGCCCTCGGCCGCCAGCACCAGGTCGCAGCTCAGGGCCAGGCTGGCGCCGGCACCGGCCGCGACGCCGTTGACCGCGGCGATCACCGGGATGGGCATGCTGCGCAGGCGCAGCGCCAGGGGAATGTAGTAGTTGTCCAGCAGGTGGCCGATGTCCTTGGGCGCATCGCCGGGCTCCACCGGCGGCTTGATCAGCGCGTCCGACAGGTCCTGGCCGGCGCAGAAGCCGCGCCCGGCACCGGTGATCACGACGCAGCGCACGCCCGCGTCATGCGCCGCCGCCTCCAGGGCCTCGCGCAGCTGCACCAGCAGAGGCGTGGTGAAGGCATTCAACGCCGCTGGCCGGTTGAGCGTCAGGGTGCGCACCGCACCGTCCTGGGTGATCTGCAGCAGCATTTCTGGGCTGGCCGTCATGCTTGTCTCGCTTTGCTGATGTTTCTTTGATCTCGGCCAAACACTCTTGACCGACCGGTCGGTAGATCGTAAGGTGAGGTTTGATTTGGCGCAAGCCCCATAACCCCCGAAAGCGCTGGGGATTACCCCCAGACCGCAAGGAGATAGTCCCCATGCCCTGCTATGCCATCGATGGCGTCACCCCCGTCGTCCACCCCTCGGCCCATGTGCACCCGACGGCGGTGCTGATCGGCGATGTGGTGGTCGGCCCCGGCTGCTATGTCGGCCCCTGTGCCTCCCTGCGCGGCGACTTCGGCCGCATCCTGCTGCAGGAAGGCGCGAACGTGCAGGACACCTGCGTGATCCACGGCTTCCCCAAGTCCGAGACCGTGGTCGAGGCCAACGGCCATATCGGCCATGGCGCCGTGCTGCACGGCTGCGTGGTGCGGCATGACGCGCTGGTGGGCATGAACGCCGTCGTGATGGACGAGGCCGAGGTCGGCGCCTTCAGCATCGTCGCGGCCTGCGCCTTCGTGCGCGCCGGCCAGAAGCTGCCGGAAAAGTCGCTGATCGCCGGCCTGCCGGCCAAGGTGATGCGGCCGCTGTCGGACGACGAGATGCGCTGGAAGAAGGAAGGCACCGAAACCTACCAGCAGCTTACCCGCCGCTGCCAGGCCAGCCTGGTCGAGGTGCAGCCGCTGCCGGCCGAGGAGGCCGACCGGCCGCGCCTGCCGGACAACAGCTACGGCACGCTGCAGGCGCTGAAGACCCAGGTGCCCGGCAAAAATAGATGACATACAATCTATTGGCATAAACACCATTTTCCGGATTTGTCCGGATGGCATGCCCGCCTCCGCCTCCCATGTAAGCCAGAGCATCGGCCCACTGATCGGCCAGATCGGCCGCCAGTGGCGCCGCGCGATCGACCGCCATCTGCAGCCCTTCGGCCTGACCGAGGCCACCTGGCTGCCCCTGCTGCATGTGGCCCGCGCCGCCGCACCGCTGCGGCAGAAGGAGCTGGCGGCCTCCTTGTCGCTGGACGGCTCCTCGATCGTGCGCCTGCTCGATGCGCTGGAGGCCGCCGGCCTGGTGGAGCGCCGGGAACTGGGTTCGGACCGCCGCGCCAAGGCCATCGTGCTGACCCCGCAGGGGCGCCATACCGTGGCCGAGGTCGAGCGCTCGGTCGCCCAGGTGCGCGCAGAGGCGCTCAGCGGCATCAGCGCCGCCGAGCTGGCCGCCACCCAGGCCGTGCTGCAGCGCATCCTGCAGGCCCTGCAGCCCGCCGCGGCCGACACGGCGACCAAATGAGCGCCCTCGCGCCCGGCTCGCCGGCCGGACGAGCCCTGCCGGCCCCCGTGCCGCTGTGGCTGCTGGCCCTGTTCACCTTCAGCGGCACCCTGGCCATGCACATCTTCGTGCCGGCCCTGCCCTATGCCGCCGAGGGCCTGCAGGCCAGCGTCGCCGCCACCCAGCTGACGATCAGCCTCTACATCGCCGGCCTGGCCCTCGGCCAGCTAATCTACGGCCCCCTGTCCGACCATTTCGGCCGCCGCCCCACCCTGATGCTGGGCCTGGGCCTCTACACCCTGGCCGGCCTCGCCGCCGCCCTGGCGCCGGACGTCCACGGCCTGATCGCGGCCCGCCTCTTCCAGGCCCTGGGCGGCTGCGCCGGCCTGGTCCTGGGCCGCACCATCGTGCGCGACACGGCCCTGCCCGAAGAAGCCGCGCGGCGGCTGGCGATGATGAACCTGATGGTCACCATCGGCCCCGGCGTCGCGCCGCTGATCGGCGCCGCGATGGCGCCGGCCCTGGGCTGGCGATCCATCTTCTACGCGCTGGCCGCACTGGGAGCGCTCAACTTCGTCTTCAGCTGGCGCCTGCTGCACGAGACCGCGCCGCTGCGCGAGGGCGCCTCGGCCGATGTTCGTCAGCTCGCCCGCAACTACGCCGGCCTGTGCCGCTCGAGCGCCTTCCTGGGCTACGCAATCGGCGGTGGCTGCGCCACCACGGCCATGTACGCCTATATCGCCGCCGCCCCCTTCATCTTCGTGCACCGCCTGCACCGGCCTGTCCAGGAGGTGGGGCTCTATCTGGCCCTGCTGATCGCCGGCATCTGGCTGGGCAGCGTGGCCGCCACCCGCCTGGTGCGCCGCGTCGACCTGCAGAAGCTGCTGGTGCGCGGCAACGGCCTCAGCGTGGCGGCCGCGCTGGCGCTGCTGGCCGTCGTGCTGCTCGGTCAGCTGAGCGTGCCCTGGGTCGTCGGCCTGATGAGCCTGTTCACCCTGGGCATGGGCCTGGCCTCGCCCGCGGCCATGACCCAGGCCCTGGGCGTCGACCCGCGCATCACCGGCTCGGCCTCGGGCCTGTACGGCTTCGCCCAGATGGCGGTGGGGGCCCTGTGCTCGGCCCTGGTGGGCCTGGGGCGCGACCCGGCCCTGGCCGCAGCCCTGGTGCTGGTGGGGGCTGGCCTGATCGGCCAGATCGGCTTTTGGATCGCCGCGCGCCGCCGCGCCTGAGCCGGCAAGCTTGACCGGCGACAGGCGGCGCGCGCCCGCAGGGGGCAAAATGCGCCCATGACCGATCGCGTGATTCCCCTGCTGGACCAGCGCCAGGCCGCCCATGCGGTGCCGCCGGTGCCGGCCGACGCCGCCCCGCCCACCGGGCTGCTGGCCGATG
>Ga0255338_1001683_pt1 | contig 39094 bp, 36 predicted proteins | sample MeOH1_35cm_T4_19_FD_203715 | JGI IMG/M metagenome (GOLD analysis project Ga0255338, IMG submission 203715) | Sandy soil microbial communities from University of British Columbia, Vancouver, Canada - MeOH1_35cm_T4_195 | ecosystem: Engineered > Artificial ecosystem > Sand microcosm > Unclassified ... | reverse complement strand
CAAGCAGGCACCTGTGGTCGCGCACAACATACTCGCCAGCCTGAGTTACGCCGTAGGCCAAGCGGAGTACGACGGCTATGGCTCGTGCCCGCTGACGGTGGAGCGAGGCAAGGTGGTGCTGGCCGAGTTTCTGTACGGAGGCAAGGTTGCGCCCAGCTTCCCGGCCTGGCTCATTGATGGCACCAAGCCGTCTCGCGCTGCATGGTTTCTCAAAGAGCGCATCCTGCCGCCGCTTTACTGGGACGGGATGCTTAAAGGTCGCGAGTGGATGGCGCAGCCGGCGCTAGTGGACTAACAATGGCAGTCTTGATTCGTCGTAGTTTTGGTTTCGCTACTGCGACAGGTCGCAGGGAACGATGCCGCACGCTATTCTTATCCCGCTAAAGCATGCTGTCTCCAACGGTTGTTGTCGTGCTCGCCGCTGTCCTGCTTGGTGAGACCATTGCCCTGTGGCTTGGTCGCCGTGCGAAGGTCGATGTTGACAGGAGCGTCGTTGCCATTGTTTTGGCCGGGGCGCTAAGCGCGCGCCTCGCCTTCGTCTGGCAGTGGCGCACCGCCTATCTGGCCGCGCCGCTGAGCATCCTGGACATTCGCGATGGCGGATGGAATCCGGTCGCCGGCCTGGGTGTCGGCTGCGGTCTGGCACTTTGGTTTGGCTTGCGCGATGCCGCTTTGCGCAAGCCGCTGGCTGTTGCCATGCTGGCGAGCCTCAGTGTATTTGGCGTGGGGTCTCTCTTCGTTCACAGCCTGGATTCCGCCAAGCTCGCTGAAGGCGGGCTTCCAGAGTATCCCCTGACCTCGCTTCAGGGGGAGGCGGTTGTGCTGGCACATTTCGCTGGACGGCCGACTGTGCTCAATTTATGGGCCAGTTGGTGTCCTCCATGCCGACGCGAGATGCCAATCCTTCGCGACGCACAAGCGAACCGTCCGGACATCAACTTTGTTTTTGTCAACCAGGGCGAGAATGCCCAGCAGGTGAGCCGCTATCTCGCGGAGCAGGGACTCGTGCTGTCCAATTTACTTCTCGACCCGCAGGGCCACACCGCTGCTTCCCTTGGACAAGTCGCCTTCCCAACCACCTACCTGTTCAATGCTGCGGGGCGATTGATTGACGTTCGCATCGGCGAATTGTCCGCCGCCACGTTGGCCGAGCGTCTTGCTCACCTGACGGCAGCGGAGCGCTCGAAGTAGGCCGGTAAGCGGTTATCCCCCGCAATCCTGTGGCGCGATGCCGATGGGCGGCGAGATATACGCCAAGGGATGCCTGAGTCTGCTATGGCTGAGGTGCTCGGCCCGCGCTGAATGGCGTCTTATCATTCCGTTTATTCAGGGAAGCGGAGAGATTCTATGGCCGCCAAGCGCGAGTGCTAACCTGCTAAGCGCCAGCCGCTTTTTTATCGGATGTCAGTGAGATTGTTGGGTGGGGCACACCGATACGGGTTGTGTCAAAAATCGCCCCCCCCAACGGAGTATGTACCTGTGTGCCGGGTAGGCACGCCAACTCCAAATTGTTGCGGTTTTGTGAACATCGGGGGCGAGCGGTACCTGCTCCCGGGCGCAGCTCGTCCACACAAGAGGACATCCGTTGCACCCACCTAAAGAATGGCCGCTGCCGGCATTCAAAACGATATCGATGCGCCACGTGTTCGCGCAGCCGGGTCTTCGGTTGTCATGCTTGTAAGTCATTTTGTCGGCTTGGCGTCTTGATTGAATCTTCTTTGTATTGCCAGCCTGCCCCCGCTCGCCGGGGTCGTTGAACGGATTTCTGTCGTGCATCGACAAACCGGGCACTTGCCTTTCCAGCGTGCGAGTTCTTCTTCCTTCTTTACGTTCATCGTCTGCCTTTTCAGTATGCGGTGAGCCACTGTTTGGACCGTGAACTCCGACCGTACATGAGGGGATCCCTCGCTACCATTCTTCTACCTGGCTCGCATGACGATGCAAGAGGAAAAAATGAGTGCCGTTCCGCTGCACCCGGTAGTCGTGGAGACACTACGTGCCCCGGGCTCAGACTACAAGACTGGTCTTGCCTAGCGTGCCAGCGGGTGCTTTCGTCTAGCAGATATTCAGTTGAGGCAAACGGCCAGATTTCTCATGAAAAATGAAAACAATCATCAAAATTTGCTGTGCACGCGCGGTGCCATCCTTCATGGCCAGTCCCCAAACTTCCTGAGAGAATGGCGTGTGCATTGGCCAACCAACCTTGAGGCTGAGTATGAAGAGTAAGAAGGTGAGTTCATTACGTGCTGGCATTGGTTTGTAAGGTCTCGCAAATCGCGCGTAAAGAGACCAGGCCTGAGCCAGCCATTCTGGCGTGAACGGTAGTTCCGGGAAGATGTCTTTGATGCGTATCCCCAAGCCGGGGTCGAATTCCAATTTTGCTGCTGCCATGCGTTCACGCGCTACCGAGGACGGCGACACCGTGATCCGCCTGCTGAAATGTACCGGCCTCGCACCTCACGGCCCAGGAAATCGCGCTCTTGTACCGGCGGCGCTGGAGCATCGAGAATCTGCTTCGCCGCCTCGAGTCGGTGTCCAACAGTGAAATCCGTTCGTTGAGTCAGCCACGCGCCACGCTTCTTGCCTTCGGCGTGTCGGAACTCGCGTATAACGTGCTGAGTGTGACTGCTACCGCGGTGAGAATCCAGCATGAGTTGGAAACGAGCGAAATCGAACTCTCACCGTATTGCCTCGCGGCGGAAATCAGGGCGACCTACGCCGGCATGATGATCGCTGTCTCAGCCGACCTCCGGCACGCCTATGATCGACTCACGCTCAACCCCGTCTACACCGTCATCCGTGAAGGCTTGGCAAATCCGGAGCGTCGATGTATGTGCGAGGGCCGAGGGAGTGACCCCCGACCCTGCTCGATAGCGTTGCGTACTTACTTCGATTGCGTAAAGTCCAGCGCGTTGGTCAGGTCTCCCATTGCCCTATATCCATTGGCCAATAGTGCGTCGTCGCGCTGCTTCAGTCCCGGGAGCGTGGGAAGAGCATATCGGTGCGTGATCAGACGCAGTACCGAAGCCGTATCGTACTGGGTGTGGTCGACGAAACTCTTCTTGGCAAAGGGCGAGACGATAATCGCCGGGATGCGCGTGCCTGGGCCCCAGCGGTCAGCCTTCGGTACCGCTGCATGGTCGTAGAATCCACCATTTTCGTCATACGTCACCACGATCACCATGTTGTTCCACTGTGGGCTCTTTTGCAGTTGGGCGATCACGTTGGCGATATGGGCGTCGCCGTCGGCCACGTTGGCATAGCCCGGGTGCTGGTTCAGGTTGCCCTGCGGCTTGTAGAACGTGACAGCGGGCAGCTTACCGGCGGCTGCATCTTGCAGGAAGGCCGCGTCGTAGTCCTTCAAGTGAGCCGCACGCTCCGCTGCGCCCGCCGTGGTGGCCGGGTCAAAGCGGTTGTAGTAGTTGAACGGCTGGTGGTGCGGCTGGAACTGCGACGTGCCGGCGTAGATCACGCTGCGCGTTGCGTTGGGCGCGTCGGCGATGGCCGCATTCCAGGCTCCCGCGTACCAGGCCCAGTTCACACCCCTACCCGTCAACAAGTCGCCGATGGTGGTCTGCGACTGCGTCGGAAGGGTCGTCGCCTTGGTCGGGTCGGCGTAATTGGCATTGCCGCTGGCGACGGCGTTGCCGCTAGGCTGATACGGCGGTTGCATGGTGTTGACGGCGTAGAACATGCCCGAGGCGTCCTTCGGCGTGAGCGTGCTGTCGTTCAAGTAGACAGCTTTGCTGTTCAGCACCGAGGTCGGGTTGCCAGTGCCGGGGGTCAGTCGCACGAAGTTGCCCTTGGTGTCCAGGTCGATCGCCGAGATGCTGGCCTTGGCCGGCGAGCTGGCTGCGTCAGCGTTCGGGTAGGTAGGTGCGCAGGCGCAGATCAGGTATTGGTGGTTCAGGAACGAACCGCCGAAAGCACCCATGAAAAAATTGTCAGCCAGGGCGTAGCTCTTGGCTATGCTCCACATGGACATCTTCCTGCCGTCGTAGTAGCCCATCGACAGGCCACCGGCATCCGAATATGCGGTGAACAAATCGTTCTTACCGCCGTTAATCTGCATCTGGTTGTTGTAGAAACGGTGCACCAGATCGCGAGTGATCACGCTTTGCGGCACTACGACGCCAGTGCCGTTCACGCCAGCCGGATCGTCGATCTGGAAGGGCTTGTTGGCCCAGCCGGTGGTCTGTGCCTGCGTGACGACCGGGGATTGGCCGGCAGCGGTCAGACCTCCCCAGGTGGGCGGCAGCGAGGGCAGCACCGAACCGTCGAAATCCTTCTGCGCAGCAGCGGTACCGGTGGAAGTCGGGTTCACGCCCGGGATGCCGTTGGCGCCCGGAAACAGGCCGTAGAGGTTGTCGAACCCGCGGTTCTCCGCATAGATGACGACGATGGTCTTGACGCTGTTGGCAAGCGCCATGCGCTTGCCAACGCCGTCGCGGATGCCCTGGGCGAAGTCGCCGCCATTGCTCACCGCATCGGCAATCAGGTCGATCGTCTGGTCAATCTCCGCCTGCAGCGCAGCCTTGGTGTTGGCATCGGTCTCCTTGTTATGGTCCTCCAGCAACTTGTCGACGGTCACGCCAAGGCGCGTGGCCAGGGCGGCCTTGGCTGCGTTGATGTCCCCGCCGTCGCTTTCCATCAGGGCAACCAATTCGGTCGAGATCGCACTGATCACGCCGTTGGCGCCGGCGGGCGCGCGGAATACCAGCGGACGCATGATGGCAGTATGGGTGCCGGCGGCCGGATCGTTACGGAAGGCATCGGTGCCGATTTCCGCCGTAACGGCTCCTTGGCCAGTCAGGGTGTAGGCGCCGTTGGCGTCGGTATAAGTGCTAGCCTCGCCGGCATCGCACTTGCCGTTGCTGTTGGCATCGAGACAGACCTTGGCATGCTCGAAGTAGCTGCCGGTCACGATACCGGAGGTGGCTGCGGGCGTAATGCTTGTCGAATCGCTGCCACCGCAGGCAGACATGCCAGCTGCGACTAGTGCGGTCAGCGGCAGAAGACGGAACGATCGGCTCATGATTTCCCAGGTTTATTGTTGGAGGAGTGAAAGCGAGCGCGAGTTTGGGCTTCCTGCATGACGAATTGATGACCAAAACCTACTCAAAAATGAAGTCCCCTTGCGCTTGGTGAATCGGCCGGAAAACAAGGCTGCAAAAGGGTTTCAGGAACATTCACATTAATGTCTGCATGTCGATAGATGCGAATTATGAGATGCCTGTTTTAAGACATTTACCGAAATGAAAACCCTCCAGTGAAAGTCGGGGCGTCGGTGTGACGACACGAAAATGTCATGCAGGTCATGCTACTTTCACAAGCTCAAAAATTTCCGCCTGACGCCGATGCGCCGTTTCCTGTCTGCCGCGACTGTCCGCGAAATCACCGTTCTGGCATTTGTCCTTTTTGGGCTGTGCGCTTGCGGGCGTGGCGAGCCCACCAAGGCGAAGGCGGCGGCATCGACACCGCCTATCGCGCAGGCGCATCCGGCATCCACGCCGGCCTATGAAAAGGCCTTCTATACGATGATGGCGACGCGCCGCCCGTCGGTGCCAGCCATGGCGGCGCTTGGCAAGGCGCTGTTCTTTGACCCGACGTTGTCCGCCTCCGGCAAGCTGGCCTGTGCAAGCTGCCATAGCCCCAGCCATGCCTATGGCCCGCCCAACGACCTCGCTGTGCAGTTGGGAGGGGCGAACATGCAGCGCACCGGTGTACGCGCCGCGCCGTCATTGCGTTACCTGCAAAATGTGCCGCCGTTCTCCGAGCACTTTCATGAGAACGACGGCAACGACGCCGAAGACCAAGGCCCGACTGGCGGCTACAACTGGGACGGCCGCGCGTCTTCCCTGCACGACCAGGCGCGTATCCCGCTACTGTCGGCGCACGAGATGGCCAATGGCACGCCGGCGGCCGTGGTCGCCAAGCTGCGCAACGGCCAGCACGTGGAGACCTTTCGCCAGATCTTCGGCAAGGACATCCTCCACGACGAGGACACTGCCTTCCGCGCTGCCCTGATGGCTCTGGAGGTGTTCCAGGAAACGCCGTCGGAGTTCTATCCATACGACAGCAAGTACGATGCGGTCCTGCGCGGCCATGACAAGCTTTCGCAGCGGGAAGCTCGCGGCCTGCAGTTGTTTTCCGATCCGAACAAAGGTAACTGTGCGTCGTGCCACCCGAGTGCCATCAAGGAAGACGGTGCGTTCCCTGCCTTTACCGACTTCGGTCACATTGCGGTGGGCGTGCCCCGCAACCGCGCGCTGGCCGGCAATGCCGATCCAGCCTTCTTTGACCTTGGCCTGTGCGGCCCCGACCGGACCGACCTGAAGCAACACCCCGAATACTGCGGGCTTTTCCGCACTCCGTCGCTACGCAACGTGGCGCTACGCAAGACGTTCTTCCACAACGGCGCGATCCGCTCGCTGGAAGATGCCGTCCGCTTCTATGCCCAGCGCGACACTAAGCCGCAGAAGTGGTATCCGCGCGGCCCCGATGGCACGATCGAGAAATTTGACGATTTGCTGCCCCAATACCGCTCGAACGTCAACATGGAACCGCCATTCGGCGGCAAGCCCGGAGAGAAGCCAGTGCTCTCGGATGCCGAAGTGAGTGATCTTGTCGCCTTCCTCAAGACGCTGACGGATGGCTACCGTCCGGGTTCGTCCGTTACCCCTGTCGCCCGTCGTTGACAGCGAGAGCGCGCCAAGCCGGGGGCTGAGACTATTAATAGTCATTAACAACGTAGTGCGATTGTAGCCGTCCCTCGCGATTCGCCTCGACGCCTACGGCGCGGCATTGACCACAGCAGGTATGCTGGCCAGGGTGTGCGCGCGTCACCCTTCGCGTGTCCACCCGATCCGGTGGCGTTCCTGCGTGGCCTCATGCCGCGCATCGTCCTCCGTGTGCAGGTAGGCACTGGTGGTCGAGATGGACGCGTGCCCGAAATTGTCCCTCACGAAACGCAGGTCCACCTGCTGGTCGGTCATGTGCGACCCCGCGGTATGGCGCAGCCAGTGCGCCGACGCGCTGGCCAGCACCGCGGCCCGGCTTTCCCACTCCGGGCCGCGTGAGCGCAGGCGCGCGGCGGCCATCCCGAAGACTTCCTTCAGCACCAGATGCAGCGCACCGCGTGACAAGGGTTTTTCCTTGCCGATGATCGGCAGCACGATGGGGCGCGCCTCGCCTGGATGCGGTGCCGGTGGCAGGCCGTACGCCTCGCGATAGCGCGCCAGTTCCACGATCAGTTCGTCCGTGGCCGGCACCAGCCGCGTCTTGTTGCCCTTGCCGGTCACCTCCAGCCACCAGCGCTCCACGCCGTCGCGGTCGCGCCGGCAGAAGAAGGCGCCCATGCGGGTTTCAGCCACTTCCGCCGCGCGCAGGCCGCCGAGATACAGCACCGTGAAGAGCCAGCGGCAGCGCGCCGCATGCAGGCGCTCGCGCTCGGTCGCACTGTCGCTCGTACCCGGCATCGCTTCGATGGTGTCCTTGACTGTCTGCCACATGGCGTGGCTGAGGTAGCGCGTGATGCGGGGCTTGGACTGGCCGCGCCGGCTGCGTGCCAGGGAGAGCGGATTGCCGGCGAGGTAGCCGGCGTCCACCAGCCAGGCGAACAGCGCATTGAGGATCACCATCGCGTGCCGCGCGCTGGCCGGGGAGAGCGGGCCGGCGAACGGCCGCCAGTCGGGCGCGCCGCGCGCGAGCTTTTTGCGCGATGCCATCACCCAGCGCCAGGCCGGCTGGGGATCGGCCAGGAAACGCTCGTACAGCAGCAGGTCCTCATGGGTGAGCGAGGACAGCGGCTTGCCGTGCTGCAGGACGGCCCACAGCAGCAAGCGCTCGACCTCGCGCCGATAGCTCTGCAGCGTGGCCGGCGTGTCGGTATAGCGAGCCAGCCAGGCGGTGATGGCGGCCGGATCGTCGGCAGCCGAGATCTGTGGGGTGCCGCTGCGGGCCCGGTTGCTGCCGGCGGCGCCGGACAGCGCGGCGGGCAGGCGCAAGCGCTCGATCGGGGTGGCCGGCAGGACAGTGAAGGCGGTGTGGGGGAGTGGGGTGGGTTCCATCGGTGCGGCGGGCGTCATGGCGTGAGTGTAGACCTAATTCTAGACAGAAGCCCACTTATGTCTAAAAATTTGCATTCTTATTCTGTAAAATAACGTATTACGTAGTAATATTCACGAAAACTGACACGGTTCGCCACTCAAACATGACTGCCAGCCCTGAATCCACGTCTTCCGAGGCCGCCCTGCAGGCCACGCTCGCCGCCGACGTGGCCACCCTGCGTGCGCAGTTCCCCGAGACCCGCGCGCTCTACCGCGAGGTCTGCGGCTTGCTGTTCTTCCGCTACGGCATCACCCCCACCGCCAACAAGCTCTACGGCCTCGTGCGCAAGGGCAGCATGGGCACGCCCACCGAGGTGCTCGCGCAGTTCTGGGCGGACCTGCGCGGCAAGATGCGCGTGACCATCGACCATCCCGAGTTGCCGGACGGGCTCAAGGCGATCGCCGCCAATGCCGTGCAATCGATCTGGCAGGCCGCCAACGAGGCGGCCACCGGCGAGCTGACCGCCTTGCGGGCCGAAGCGCGGCTGCAGGCGAGCGAGGCGGAGGCGCAGCGCGACCTGGCGCGCGCCGCGGTGGTGGTGGCCGAGCAGGAAACCGCCGCCACGCAGGCCGGGCTCGACGCGGAGCAGAGCGCACGCGCAGCGCTGCAGGGGGAACTGGACGCCGAGCGCCAGGCCCACGCCGCCGCGCGGGCGCGTCAGGAGGCGGGGCAGCGTCAGATCGAGGCGCTGGAGCGGCAATTGGGAGAGTTGCGTACCCAATTCTCAACGGAGCTGGAGCGTACCCGCGAGCAGGTGGCAGTGGCACAGGAGCGGGCCAGCGCCACCGAACGCCGCGCGCTGCGCGAGATCGACCAGGAACGCACGCTGCGCCAGAAGGGCGAGCAGGCGCTCGCGGACCTGCGCGCTGAGCTGGCGGCCGTGCAGGCGAGGGCGCAAGACGCCGCCGTGGCCGGCGCCGAGGAGCGGGCGCGGTTGCAGGCGGAGCGCGACACGCTCAGTCGGCAACTGGCGGAGGCGGAGCAGGCGATCGAGCGAGGGCAGGCGGCACAAGAAGAGCTACGGGCGGAACTGGGGATGGCAGTACGGCGCGCCGAGCGGGCCGCTGCGGAAGCCACCGCGACGCGCCGCCTGGTATCGCCTAGGCGCGGGGCGCCGGTGACGCGCACCAAGTTCAAGCCGGGGCCGGCCTGAGGGGCGTGGGCGGCAGTAGGATTTGTCCACCGCGCCACGGGATAAGCCTGTGGACAAGCCGCGCGAGGACCAGATGCCCGGCGGGCTCCTCGGGTCTGATTAATTTTTGAGCGGCGGGGTGACCACGTGATTCCCAATCTTCAAGGGAGCAGGTTGCGTTACACCAGCGATCCGCTGAAACAATGCTGAGGCCTAACGGTCTTTGAGACGACAACGCAGGATCCTGCTCCGCAGCTTCCTCAAATCTGTGCACCTAAAATGATGTCGATCGAAATCGAGCGCGCGGAAGCCATCACCTGGATCCGCATCCAGATGGCCCAGCATGGGCTGAGCCTGTCCGACCTGCAGGCCGCCGGCTGCTTTGCCGAGTCGCCTCCGCCCCCAACGCCAGGAGCGGTGCGCTACCGCAACGCGCACGGGCAGGGCTGGGACGGCCGCGGCGCCATGCCGGACTGGCTGCAGCGGGCGGTCAATGCCGGGCAGACCGTGGATCATTTCCGCGTCTAGCGGGTGGCGAGTAGAGGCTGCCCCTTCGATTTCCTTCACCCGCTCCATCGGGAGCCGCTCGGTCGTGGCTGAGAAGTTTCACCGCGCAAGCCCGTTAGCTTGATCCCCGGACCCATGTATGATTTGTTCCGCCTATGCTCAAACTTGCCGCAACCCTTCGTATCGAACTGCTCCACGTCAAGCCTCTGGTCTGGCGTCGCTTTGTTGTCCCGGCCGATATACAACTCCCCAAGCTCCACAAGGTGATCCATTCCGTGATGGGCTGGGAGGACACTCACCTGCATGAATTCGACATCAACGGCGAGCGGTTCGGCGTACAGGATAAGGACGTCTCGGATGAAGGCCTGCGGTCGGAGAAGGGCGTTCGGTTGAACCATGCGCTCGCCTCGGACACCGAATTCGAGTACCGCTATGACTTTGGCGATGACTGGCAGCACCGCGTCATTGTCGAATCAATCGGCTACCCGGACCTGGCCCTGGCTCTACCGGTTTGCCTGGCTGGCGAAAACGCTTGCCCTCCGGAAGACGTTGGTGGGCCACACGGTTATGCGGAATTCCTTTCCGCGCTCGGGGACAAGACCCACGAACAGCACAATGACTTCCGGTCGTGGGTTGGCGGCGTATTCGACCCAGTTGGCTTTGATGTGAATGCGGTCAATGCGAGGCTGCGGACGATTCGGTGACGCCTGCTGGCCCTTTGTGTCAGATGAGACCTGATTGAGGATTGGCAGCGATTCGCGAATCCGCCACATCTCCGCCAACCGACCGATTTTGATAGAAAATAGGCCGGGTCAGGCCGCCCGTCTGACCATCGGGATCGGCACCTGGGCTGTCATAGCCAGACTGCAGGCGACGACGAACTGATAGTGGTAGTCTGAGCCGTTGGCGGGGTCGTCTGGGGAGGTGTCGCGCCAAACTCAGGTTCAGGATTTGATCCACCGCCGCACCCAACGAGAATGGACGTGCCGACTCCGACAAGAACCCCAAAAACTATCCGAGACGTCCGACGCTTTGCGATTCCGAGTCTCATGACATCCCCCGAAGTTTCTTGCAGACTATTTCCGAGTGCAGCCGGTCGGCATCACCAATCTTGATAAGGAAGAGCCGACAATGTTCGCCAGCGCACACCTCCTAGCCGCTTGCCTCTTGCACGCAGCGCAATGGCGTGCCCCTCCACCAACCTTGCGACTACGACCTTTGGCACTTCGCCCCGGGGCAATTGAGGGTCAGCCCACCGCCCACGCCCACGTCGCATCGGTCACCAAAAACGCCACCACCATCGCCACCAGTTTGTCGTGCCAGGGCCAGCCTGCGACCCGCTCGCGAATGGGCCCGCGGCCGCGCGCAAGGAACTGCCAGAGAAGATGGGCTCCATAGAACATGAGGCCCCCCGGTAGCCCGAGGTAGATCGCGAGGGCCACGTCGCCATATGGCGCGACCAGCGCCGCGCGCGGCACGATCGAGTACCCGATGATCAGCACGCAGAGACCGATCCACGCCACGAACCCGAGCTCGCACCCAAGATTCCACCGCGGCGCCTCCTCGTGAGCGGTGGGCAGCCCGCCGGCGGGCACCACCGGGCTTACCCGCCCGATCGCCGCGTCGAACGTCATCCAGCACTTCGCTTCATAGTCGAACACCTGGCACGCCCTGATGATGGACAGAAGATTCGAGAGGGACAGCTTCGCGACACAGACGTCACGTGGATAGGCATCCTCTAGCGCCCGCTGGGCCTCGACCAGGTGGTAGAGCGGAATCGTCTTGTCGACGTGGTGGGCGGTGTGCTGGAAGATCCGGCCGAAGACGACGTCGAGCCATACCGGCATCTGGACATGGACGGTGCCGCGGACCTGCCCCCGGAAGAAGTTCCACTCGCGCTGGTCCCGGTACCAGACGACCCCGGGATGGGTGTGATGCTGGAATGTGACGAAGGCCATGACGAAATTCCAGACGACGAATGGCAGCGCGATCATCAGTAGGCAATTCGCCAAGGCGCCACCCATACCGGCGCGCGTGGCCACCACGAGCTGGGCGAGTAAGAAGCCCCCGACCAGCCCATAGTCGATCCACCCATCCCGCCGGCGGAAGTCGCGGAAGCCTGCCGGCAGCGCCAGAATCTGGCATCGCCACCAGATATCCACGAGGTAGTAGAACCCCAGCCCGGCCGGCGATCGATAGAACCGGTGGAGCGCCTGACGCCACGGCGGTAGCGCGGCGAACTCCTGCGGCGACAGGGGCGGATATCCCTCATCCTTGCCCAACAGACAGGTCCACCCATGGTGAAGCTTATTGTGCCCGGTCTCCCAGGTACAGACGGGATGTTGGGATGGCAGGAAGGCGACCTGTGCCATGATCCGGTTGATCCGTGCGCGTGGCACTAGGGAACGGTGGGCGCAGTCATGCCCAATGACAAACACCACACCCGTCGCGAATCCCAAGGCGACACCAAGACACGCCTTGAGCCAGATGGCGTCGGTCATGAGGCCTGCATAGAAGACCGTCACCCACACCCCAATAGCGGCCGACCAAACCCCAAGGCCGATCAGCCACGACCGGTCCCGGCAATTGTCTAGAATGTTTGTCCGTACCTGGCGCGGGGAGGGAGACGACACAGAGGACGAGGCGGGAAGCGCGTCAATGCCAGGCGGCCTCTCGGCCAGATCACCGGCGAGCATCGTTCCACTCCACTGAAGCCGCGTCGAAAGCGCCCTTGATGCGGTGGGCGGCATCCAGGCATTGCTCCGCTGTATGGTCGGCCATGACTTGGAGACGCAACCTGGAGGTATTGGTAGAGACAGCGGGGTACTCGACCAAATTGACGGCTACACCGCGGTGGGTGATTTCACGCACGGTCAGGCGGGCCAGAGCATCGTGACCCACCATCACCGGGACGATCGGTGACGGCTCACCCAGGACTTTGAACTGGCGGATGGTCAGTCCAGCTCGTAGCGCGGTAATAGCGTGCATCAGCTTCTCGCGACGGAAAGCACCTTCCGTAGAGCGGACGATCCTTAGGGAGGCATGGATGGCTGCTAGCTGTAGGGGAGACAGAGCGTTGGAGAACGTGTTCGGGGGAGCGTAGAAACGCAGGTATTCCTTGATCGCCGGATTTGTACTGGCGACAAACCCTCCGTTTGAGGCGAACGTCTTAGAGAAGCTACCCATTACCAGGTCGACCTTCCCCAGCATTCCCTGCAACTCCAACGTGCCACCTCCGTAACCACCCAAACAGCCGAGATCGTGGGCGACATCGACCAGCAGGATAGCGTTGTACTCGGAAGCCACCGTCTGTATCGCGGCTAGGTCTGGCGAATCCGAATCCATGGAGAACACGCCTTCGGTCACGACCATCACACTGTTGACGGCGTCCCTACGACGAATTCTTGCCAACACCCGGCTAAGGTGCTCGACATCCAGATGCCGGTATAGGTGGACATTCCTAGTAGCCGCTGCTGCGCCTTGCTGAAGGCAGTTGTGAGCAAGCTGGTCGATCACGACATGGTCGTCAGGCCGCATGAGACCGGCTATCACGCCATAGCCCGCTGCCCACCCTGTAGGGAACAGGCAGACATGGTTCATGTGCAGGTGATCGGCCAGGTCAGCCTCAAGCGCTGGCGCTAACCCGCAATTCCCAGCCAGCGCGGTCGACCCGGCGCTATGGACTCCGAATTTGTGCATCGCCTCCAATACGGCACCGAGCACCGTTGGATGCGTCGAAAGGCTCAGGTAGTCCTGCGACGAGAAGTTGAGCCCCTGATAGATCGAGCCATCCATCATCGCCAGAGAGGTGACTGCCATTGGGGCACCCATCAATGTCTTCGCGTAGGGATAGCCGCCCATCCTTATCCGGGCAACAGCCCACCGATGGAATCGATCCGCGCGCAAGGCTGGATGGATCTCCGCGCCGCCGGCGAAGTCCCGCACGCTCCCAGCCAGAGGATTTGCTTCATCCAGTCCCTGCAACTCAAGTGCCCCCCCTCCGCCAGCCGGCGATGCCGTAGCTGACGCGCCACCAACAACCTGATTTTCGGCAACCTCGATCTGAGCCATAGCCGTTCCCCTGACAGCGCCTTGGCTACAAGTCTTGCCGCCAGGCGGCCCGCTCACATCATCAACTTTGATGAGAAATGCGAAGAAATTGGGGTGCAGAGGCGAGTCTGACCGGGCCGGATGTTGATCGAAGCCGGCTAGCTCGTCCTGTCGGCAAGGGTTTCACGAGCGCGAAACGATTGTCGTTCTGGGGTTTACGGCGGGGTGCGTGGCGCGAGGAGCACAACATCTGTCACGAAGGCTTTGCAGAATCCAGCCAGCGCGGACTGGGAGAAAAAGCTTGACGGCGCGGAGGACCGCTGGTGAAGCCGCGCGTCGAGTCACGAGATAGCTGGCCGACTGGCCCAGGCTTCACGATTGGGAAATAACGGCCAACTTGACGACGTCCACGACGCGACTGCAGCCTAGCTTCATCTTGATGCTCGCCACCTGAGTGCGAACGGTACTCTCCGACACCCCGCTTCCCTGCGCGTATTCGGCCGGCGCCAACCCGGCCACCAGGGCGGCCAGAACGTTGGCTTCGGCCTGCGTGATGCCAAATGTATGGACAAGCGATTCGACATTCGGCGCACCGACAGCGCTACAGCGCCTGATCCGAACCACAAGAAGGCGTTCGTTTGCCAGCTTCAGTCGGTTGGATGCGGGGGCAATGTCCAGCACCAGGGTCTCGCCTCGAGCAATGGACACAGTCGCTTTGGACTTCGCGCCGGTGACGAGTGCCAAGGCCAAGTTGCGCCGAATGTAAGCAAGTACGCCGGGCAGGGGATGGTGTAGGCGCCCCTTCCTGATGGTCAGCCCGCCTTGGTAGTCGAGCATGGCCAACGCCGCGTCCGACGCGCGGGTGATCGCGCCGCCCGCTGTTACGAGACAAGCTGCTTCACCCAGCGAGGATAGGGTGTCGTCCAGAACTTTCAGGTTTTCAGCCATAGAGGACCTCTTTTGCGCCAAGGCGCGCTGAAACTCCCGGACATAGATGCCGACTTCGCCGGCCGCTAAGCGCTCGCCGGCGCCTTCTTCGATGCACGATCGTTGGAAACTGAAGCCTGTTAGCTGTTCGCTATTCCGCTCAAGCAGGAGCGCGAAGATCTGCTCCTGACGGTGTTTGCGAAGGTAGTCGTTGTGGAACTCGGAGCGCAGGAACTGCGATCGTGGGATGGCGACGTTGCTGTCCAACCATGTGCCCGGTGCCAGCCCGAGAGAGGCGTGCGCGAGCAAGTCGACCTTGTGGTAATGCTCCGCGTAGTCTGAGATCGTGGCGTCTGATAGTCCAACGTGATCGACGTTGAGAAGTTCGCCGCTCCCGTTCATCATGATGAGCGAGCCGGAATCGGCGCCAATTAAATCGCGGCCTGTCGTGAGGATATCGGTCCAGGGCGGCGCATCTGTCGAGATGCAGGCGACCGCGTCCATGGCACGCTGAAATACCGATGAATGAGGCACGTCAGCTCCTCCCGAGCACAACTGGCACCTTGAACCGCCCGATCGCAGCCGCCAGGCTTGTCCCGCTTTGCCTCAAGCTCCCCGCGGTTAGCGGGAGGGTAACATTGGTTCCCCCCCGGAACAACGCCGATCCGTGCGGTACCCCACGTTCGGGGTGACCACACGATGCGACCAGGCGCACGCCGCTGCGGTGGTGGCCGAGCAGGAGACAGCTGCTGTGCAGGCCGGGCTCGACGCCGCCCAGCGCGCACGCGCGGCGCTGCAAGGTGAATTGGAGGCCGAGCGCCAGGCCCACGCGGCCGCGCGGGCGCGTCACGAGGAGGCGGCACGCCAGGGCGAGGCGCTCGAGCGGCAACTCGGAGAGTTGCGCACCCAATTCTCGACGGACCTGGAGCGCACCCGCGAGCAGGTGTCCGTCGCGCAGGAGCGCGCCGAGGCCACCGAGCGCCGCGCGCTGCGCGAGATCGACCAGGAGCGCACGCTGCGCCAGAAGGGCGAGCAGGCGCTCGCGAACCTGCGCGCTGAGCTGGCGGCGGTGCAGGCGCGGGCACAGGACGCGGCCGTGACTGGTGCCGAGGAGCGGGCGCGGCTACAGGCCGAGCGCGACACGCTCATTCGGCAACTGGCGGACGCGCAACAGGCGCTGACGGAGGGGCAGGCGGCACAAGAAGAGCTGCGGGCGGAACTGGGGATGGCAGTACGGCGCGCCGAGCGGGCCGATGCGGAAGCCACCGCGACGCGCCGCCTGGTATCGCCTAGGCGCGGGGCGCCGGTGACATGCACCAAGTTCAAGCCCGGGCCGGCCTGAGGAGGGACGGGAGGTGTCGGATGGAATTTATCCACCGCACGCAGGGACAAGCCTGTGGACAAGCCGCGCGGGGGCCGGGTGCCGACGGCATCGGCGGGGTTGACTAAAATTTAAGCAATGAGGGCGGTCACGTCCTCCCGCCAGCACGGATTCCCACTGCAGCCATCCCTAGAGCAACCCCGAAAGCGGTCAGAATGTTGGTTGCGAGCCATCGCGCGCAGTTGTGACGTCAGGGACAGCGACTATTTCTCGCTTCTTTTCGAGCGAAAGCGCACACCGCCGGAGACCTATTATCAGGGGGTAACCACCATCATCTCCGCCATGCCATCTCTCGTTGAATGCTGGACGGCAGCAATTCTCCGCCGTCGCTACAAGGTTCGCTTTCTACCCAGGCAGGTTCTCACGCGAGGGGCGCAGCAATTAGAGCGCGAGTATGGGGCGATGGTCGTTGGTCACGCCTTCAACCAACGAAGAGGCGGTATCGACAGGGGAAGGGGCACCAATTGCGCCGCTTGATGGGGTAGCAGCCAGAGGCATGCTTGAGCCGCCTGTAGCCGCAATGGCGAGAGGCCGGTGGCCACGGTCAGGTGTTGCCGCAGTGCCCGTCGGAATCGGTTAGGCGGGACAGCACCTGGCCGCTTGATCTTGATCCAGTCAGGCGAGCGAATGCCAGCCTGGTAGGTGCTTGAACCTCGCTTCCCGACGATGCCTTCGAGTTGAAGCGCCAGTGCCTGCTCAATCAGCCAACGCCCGTTGGCGTCGTGGTCGACATAAAGAAGGCTCGCGGGCCGCTTAGAGAGCAGAGACGCCAGAGCGGCCTTTCGTCGTTCATAGGTCCGGTCGCGAATGTCCCTCCCATTTTTCACGAGCAAGTCGAACACGCAGTAGACGACCAAGTCCGCCCCGGGGTACCAGCGCCGGCGCCGCGCACGTCTGAGCACCCGATCGAAGTCGCTGCGGCCAATGTCGTCTAAGCACGAGACCTCGCCGTCGAGTATGTGCCCGGGACCGAGCGAGGCAAGGCCGGCGGCCAACTCAGGGAACCAAGCCGTCGCATCTGCCCCTCCTTTTGTCTGCAGGCGAACAGGATCGGTTGAAGCCAGTATTCTGATTCCATCGTACTTTTAAGAGTAGCTCCTTCAGTGTTGCGATAGGCTGGGCGTTGCTCCTCCAAAACGCGACCAGCCCCAAGGAGGGCGAGGTGGCAGCCTTACGCTGTAAGCTGAGACGCGTCTCGCGAGCAGAAGCCTTTTTTTGCCTGTCGACAGGCTCCTTGCTCTGGAGGTTGAGCCCCAAAGCGATCCACTTCGCCAGCAAGTTTTTCTCAAAGACCAGCGTGAAATTAAGGACATCCCTCCACAGGAGTCAAACACTACTGACAGAAACTGACAGTGGTGTCAATTACACTTCGGGTTCCTGTGGGAAGGAAAATTCCTCAGGCATTTATCAACAACATAAAGAAGGACACTCCAATGACACGTGCCATTACTATTCTCACCGAAAATTTTTCCGATTGGGAAACCGCCCTGATCAATTCCACTGGTCGTGCCTATTACGGCTTCGATACACGCTTTGCTACCCCCAATGGCGCCCTGGTTACCTCCTCCGGAGGCATGATCGTCACCCCACACTTGGCGCTCGAAACCATCCTACTCGATGAGCTTGACCTGCTAGTCGTATGTGGAGGACCTATCTGGAAAACCGATCTGGCCCCAAATATCGCAGCGCTAGTTGCCGCTGCCCATGAAAGAAACATCGTCGTCGCCGGCATTTGCGACGGTACGCGTGTGTTGGCGCAATCGGGCGTGCTCGATAACCTCCGTCATACGTCCAATTCGGCAGAAAACCTGTCGGAACTGAATTATGGTGGAGCCGCCTATTATCAGGATGTCCCTTATGCAGTTGCGGATCAGCGTGTCGTCACAGCTCCCGGTACCGCCCCGGTCAGCTTCATGGCCGAAATCTTGCGCACCTTAGGTATAAGTGACGAAAACCTCAACGCTTATCTGGCGATGCACGCTGCCGAACACAGCAAGTCTGCCTAGGCGGTTTTTCACCATGTTTATTGGCATGTTTTGTTGTCCATTCGGGTGAAGTAGGGCAGTTGTCAAAGATAGAGGCTAAATGGGATTGATATCGTTTCCCCACTCTGGACTCAATATGGCACTATTTTGGCTGTGTTTTGACTGTGAGCCTTAGGATTTGCCGGAGCACCGTCGCGAACCAAAGACAGTGGTAGGCAGCCATGGTCTAGTCTACGGCGAATCCAAGCGGTCCCCCGATAGTCGTGAGAATTGCAACTCGCTCAATCGCAACACCTCTTCTCGTCAAACGCAACGGCAGCCACGCGGCGAATGCGTTTGTGGAAAAGCAACGGACCGAGGTGCGTATTTGTACTTCACCTCGTAGCGCCATTCGTCACTGGCGGGGACATGCTTGCGCTCGCTCAGAAGCATCGGTCTCAACTCAGCGAGGGAAAGGGACGGTGCAGGCGATCTGGAGGGCATGAGGCGATCAGTCCAGTGACGGACCATTCGTCCGAATGTCTTCATATATTCTCTGCGTCGACCGGCTCCTGCCTGCTATTTTCGGTAACCGTAAGGGTGAACAGCTTTCCCGTGCCACTCTCTAGCGTGACGATCAATTTCTCGCCTGGATCCGCCATGAAGAGGTAGGTTCGCCAAGCAAAAGGCATTTCTATGACATGTCTTGCCTTCGATGCGATGGTGACTGGGAACGCTGCCTCCTCGTCTAAGGGGCCAAGGGCTTGCTGCAACTCGTTGTTCTCACACGCTGCGAGACTTTGAGCGATCAAGGCAAATTTGCTGTGGTTCAGGATCTCAATGCGGCCGTGGCGAAACCGCAGTTCTAGAGACTCTCTCCGGTCTTGGTAGGCTAGATATGCGTTCACTACGCTGATTCCAAATCCGAGCACTCCCGCTACCTTAGCCAGTTCATCGACTGCCATCCCTCCTCCTCAAAGACATATAGTTGGACAGGATTATCTTCGATCCTGGTACCCAGGAGGTGTTGCCGCCGTTACTGTTCAGTCAGAGCGAGCGCTCCGGCCTGCGCTCGCAAGAGCATGTCACGCAGGCGATTTTTTAATTAATCATAACCTTTATGCGGCGATTTTCATCATCACCATCTGACTCGACGGTTTGGAAGGTGCGAAACGTACCCCACGACTTGGGGAAGCGTGCGACCCTCAGTTGTCCGTTGGCGAGCGGTGGGTGGGAAACGGTGCAAAGTCGAAATGGGCGGCGGCATACACGGCATTGCACGACCATACTTCTTCCCCGTCCTAATAGACGTTGACCCATTTGCCGTCGCTGATGCATTGGGCGCCGGGAAAAACCCCCTCCGAGTCAGACCGGCGCGGACATGCTCGATCAGCCGAGCGCGGCTACGTCCTTGGTGGCACTCGGGCCATACCGAAGTACGGCCCGAGTGCGATCGCCGGACGGCGCGCGTGACGAGCTACTCTTCGATGCGAATACGCGCTGCCTTCACGGCGGCGCCCCAGCGGACGTTCTCTGCCTGCACGAACTCGCCGAATTTCTTGGCGTCAATCGTGATAGGCGTGTATCCCATATCTGCCATGCGCGCGCGGAAGCCCGGTTCGCTGGTTACCCGCATGATTTGTGCTTGGATTGCATCAACGATCGGCTGCGGCGTGTTTGGGGGGGCGAGCACGCCGAACCAGGTGTCGGCATCGACGGCATAGCCGCTCTCGGTCAGTGTGGGTACCTCCTTGATTGAAGCGAAACGCTCCGGCGAGCCGAGCGCATAGAGCCGCAACTTGGTCCTGTTGGCGACGGCCAGTGGCGTGGGGATGAACGCGTAGTCGACCTGCCCACCCATCACCGCGGTCATCGCTGGCGCCGCGCCGCCGAATGGCACTTCGAGCATGTTGTCGATATGAGCCTTGCTCTTGAGCAGTTCCATGCCCATCTGCGCCATGCTTCCGGGGCCCCAGTGCCCGTATGTTAGGGAGTTGGTCTTGGCCTTTGCCACGATATCCTGAACGGTCTTGGTGTCTGCGTCCGGACGACCCGCGAGTACGAATCCCATCTTGGCGACTGGCGCGATGGGGCGGAACCCGTTTGGTTGGAACTGCACCACCTTCTTGTGGATGTGGGGGGCGACCGAGATGAAGTCGGCGGCTGCAAACAGCAACGTGCATCCATCGGGCGGCGCAGCGTAGACCACGTTTGCGCCAATCACGCCGTTGGCGCCGGGACGGTTCTCGACGACGACCGGTTGCCCCAGGCTGTTGGCAAGTCCGGCGACGACCAGTCGCGCCAGCACGTCGGTACCTCCGCCTGGCGCGTAGGGCACCACCAACCGGATGGGCTTGGTCGCCGTCCAGCCGGGCTGGGCCGCGGCCATCTGCGGGTGTCCAAGTGTCGCGGCGGCACAGGCTGCGGCAATCGCGAGGCGAACTGCGGCCTTAGCGCCGGCGAACGAGCGCCCCAGAATCAATGACTTCATGTTTCGTCTCCTGCTCATCGTTTTCTTCTCGATCATGCGTGGCATCAGATGGTGGGCGAACTATCCGCGACTGGGCGCTGCGCGGCTGCGTGCTCGCCTGCGAGCCGGCCGAATACGGCGCCGCGCAGTACCGAGGTCGCGCCGGTGTAGACCTGGTAATAGAGGCCAGATGCTTCGCCAGCCGCATAGAGACCGGGGATCGCCTTGCCATCGGCGTCGACCACTTGCGCGTCGCGGTTGATCTTGATGCCACCGAACGTAAAGCAGATGCCCGGCATGATCGGATAGGCATGGAAGGGTGCGCTGTCCAATGGTCGTGCCCAGTTCGACTTCACTGGCCTGACGCCGTTGGTGGCGAGATGGTCCTCGGCCAGCGGCACGAATTCTCCCGGTTGGCACGCCGCATTGAACGACTCCACAGTCTGCTCCAGCTCGCTCGGATCAATGCCGCATAGGTGGGCCAGGTCGGCTAGCGTGGCCGCACTATAGGCCGGCTGGTCGGTGCGGATGCCTTTCTTCCAGTTGGGCACATCGTGGATGCGCTCATCGTAGATCACATAGGCGATGCCATTCGGTTGGTCCTTGATCGCACGCGCGATGTGGTCGTAGTGCACGTCGACCGGCCCGGGGGCTTCGTCGGTAAAGCGCTGGCCTAGCTTGTTGACGAGGATGCCGTACGGGAAGTTCATGACCAGCGCCTCCACCTGCGCGGAGCGCGGATCCAGCGGCTCCGCGTGGAACGAGCTGAAGTCGCCAGCTGGCGCGGCCCCGAGTTCGAGCGCCATGCGAATGCCTTCGCCCTTGTTGTAGCAGCCACCACGAGCCACCGGGCGTACATAGCGGGCGGTCGGACCTAGGTACTGGGTCAGCATCTCGGGGTTACCCTCGAAGCCGCCGGAGGCGATGACCACCGAGCGGCCACGCAGCTCGAAGGCGTCGCCGTTTCCATTGACCAGTTCAAGCTTCATCTCCTGGTTGGCATCACGCCGCGTCAGGCGGTTGGCGGTGGTCTCGTAGAAGAACTTGACGCCGAGGTCGGTGGCATGCGCGTGCAGTGCCTCGATCATGGCGAGGCCGCCGCCGACAGGCATCAGGCGCGGCGCCGCGGCCGTCAGGAAGTACGTGGGCAACGCATCGAAGCGGATGCCGAAGTTCTTGAGCCACTGCACGGTCGGCCCGGCCTGGCAGGACAGCGTGGACAGCAGCTCAGGGTCCGGCATGCCGTGTGCCTTAACGTAGGGCGGCCAGTCGTCGTAGGCATCCGCCATGCTTTGGATCACGTTCGGGTCGAGGTTGTCCCCTGCGTTGGCGCAAAGCAGCTCGTCGAAGTCGTCGCTGACTTCCATGTCGCTCTTCATGCGGAAGTAGGCTTCGGTCCAGCGCGTGTTGCCGCCGAATTCATCCCGCGTGGCCCGCTCGAGGATGGCGACGGTTGCGCCTTTTCCGGCGGCCGCCACCGCGGCGGAGAGGCCAGAGATGCCGCAGCCGATCACGATGACGTCGAAGGGCGTGGCACTGTGTGCAGTGCTCATGATGGTTTCTCCTCAGTACTTGCGAATGAAAGGATCCGGCATTTCGAGGTCGGTCGAGATCCAGACGCTCTTGGTCTCCATGAATTCCTTGACGGCCTCGACGCCGCCTTCGCGCCCCAGCCCGCTCTCCTTGTATCCTCCGAACGGCGTGGTGAAGCTGGTCGAGCGATAGTTGTTCACCCACACCGTGCCGGCCTGCAGGCGCTCGGACATGTACATGGTCCGGTGGAGGCTCTTGGTCCAGACACCCGCTGCCAGGCCGAAGCGTATATCGTTGGCGATGCGCAGGGCATCGTCCTCGTCCTTGAACTTGAGAACGGAGAGCACCGGGCCGAATACTTCTTCCTGGGCGATGCGCATGTTGTTGGTGACGTCCGTGAATATGGTGGGTTCGACGAACTGGCCGGCGCCATATTCGCTACCGGCGCGAATCTTGCCGCCGAAGGCACACGTCGCGCCTTCTTCCTTGGCGATGCGGATATAGTCTACGACCTTATCGAACTGGGGGCGCGTGGCGACGGGACCCATCTGGACGTCCGCGCGCGCAGGGTCGCCCAGCTTGGCCTTGCTGGCGATGGCGATCAACCGGTCGACGAACTCGTCGTGAATGCTCTCCTGCAGCAGCAGGCGGGATCCTGCCATGCAGGTCTGGCCCCCCGCGGAGAAGATGCCGGTGATAACCCCGTTAGCGGCATTGGTCAGGTCGGCGTCGTCGAATACGATGTTTGGGGACTTTCCTCCAAGTTCCAGCGTCACCTTTTTGAAATGGGCGGCTGCAGCCAAGTTAACGCGCTTGCCGCCGTCGTCGCCGCCGGTGAATGCGATCATGGGGACAAGGGGATGCGCTACTAGGGGCTCGCCCACATCTTTGCCGAACCCGGTGACGACATTGAACACGCCGGGCGGGAAGCCTGCCTTCACGAAAAGCTTGGCGAACTCCAGCAACGAAACCGAGGTGTGTTCCGAGGGCTTGGCCACGACAGTGTTGCCCGCGCACAGGGCCGGCGCCACTTTCCATGCGGTCAGCAGCAGCGACGAGTTCCACGGCGTGATGGTGCCAATGACGCCGACGGGTTCCAGTCGGGTGTAGTTGAACACCTTAGGCTTGTCCATGGGGATCACGGCCCCCTGGATCTTGTCCGCCATGCCGGCATAGTAGTAGAAGTACTTGGCCACGTAGCCGACCTGACCGCGCACTTCGCTGCGCAGCTTGCCGTTGTCCCGCGCTTCCACTTCGGTGAGCAGGTCAAGGTTCTCCTCGATCAGGGTGGCGAGCTTGTATAGCAGCATGCCGCGGTTGGTTGGCGATAGCTTCGACCAGGGGCCCTTCATGGCCGCGGACGCGGCCTGGGCTGCGCGGTCGACGTCCTCACGCGTGCCACGGGGAATCTGCGCCCAGGGTTCGCCAGTGAAGGGATCGAGCGAGTCGAACCACTCGCCATGGGTCGGGTCGACCCACGCATTGTTGATGAAGAGTTGGTAGCGTGTTTGCATGAATGGTTTCTCTCTGGAGATGTCAATCGGGTCAGCGAACGCGTCGTGCCCTGATCCTCATTCTGGTGAATGGCGAAGCTGGCTGCAAACGAGAAGAACTGCACAGGTCATGAGGTTTTGTCACGATCTCAGGATGCGGTCGTTACTTCCGGTGTGGATGGCAGGCGAGTGCGATTGCCTGCGCAACTCGGTCGACGTTGCCGTCATTGAGAGCAGCGATGCAGATGCGTCCTGAATCGACGCCGTAGACGCCCGATGTCTCGCGCAGGTGCCGCATTTCTTCGACGGTCAGGCCGGAATAGCTAAACATGCCTTTCTGCCGGGTGATGAAGCTCAAGTCGCGATCCATGCCTGCCTCGTGCAGCGCGGCAACCAAGCGGTGCCGCATGCGCTGGATCCGCACCCGGACGCCGTCGAGCTCGCCTCGCCACTGTTCACGCAAGACTGCCGTAGACAGCACACGGCTGACCAAGTGCGCGCCATGGGACGGCGGGTTCGAGTAGTTGGTGCGGATCAGGACCTTCAGTTGGGAGCGGACACGCTCGCTGGTGGCCGCGTCGGGGGCGATCACCGATAGCGCGCCGACGCGTTCGCCATAGAGGGAGAAGTTCTTGGAGAATGAGATGGCGACGAGGCATGGCATGTCGGAGTCCATGAACTGTCTTACTGGGGCGGCGTCTTCGTCCAACCCGTCACCGAATCCTTGATAGGCAATATCCAGCAACGCGATCAGGCCGTTGCGGCGCATGACGTCGATCAGTAGTGCCCAGGCGCCGGCCGGCAAATCGTAGCCGGTCGGGTTGTGACAGCAAGCGTGCAGGACGACGACCGTGCCGGCGGGTGTGTGCTCAAGATCTGCCAACAATCCATCCAGGTCCGGTTGAAGCGCTCCCTCGGGAAGGTACCGGTAGGTGCCTACGTCCATGCCAGCACTAGCTAGCACGCCGCGATGGTTCTCCCAGGTGGGATCGCTGATCAACGCGCTCTTGACGCCGCTCACCCGGTGCAGGAAGTCTGCCGCCAGTCGGAGTGCACTGGTGCCGCCGACCGTTTGGACGGTGGTGATGCGCGATGCCCGTGGTGTTCCCGGCTGCAAGCCGAACACCACGGGCAATAGTGCTTCCTGAAAGGCGGTAGCGCCATCGATCGGCTGGTAGCCGCGCGGCAGGCGAAGGGCGACTTGGGCATCCTCGGCTTCGCGAACGCAGTCAAGGAGGGGAATTCTTCCGGATTCGTCGTGGTAGACACCGACGGCCAAGTTAACCTTGCCGGGCCGTGGGTCTTGGGAATACTGCTCGTTCAGGCCCAGGATGGGATCCCCGGGTGCCATGGAAAGCCTGGATAGGAACATCGTGGACTCGCTCAACGGTTTCTTGGAAACCGGGCGACCACGCATGCCTTATGAGCGACGGTGGTTCGGCGCCAGCGCGCCTTCGGCGAGGAGGAGCCTGGATCTTGTCGCCTTCGAACTTCGCGCTGCCTGCCCGGATAAGGCATTCTGACTAAGTCGCGGCGCTGGGCAAAACGAGTATTTCTCCACCAATGATGCGTTTTCTGCATCCATTTTGAGGTTCATGTTTGGCATTTAGAATGCGTGGGCGGCAGCCAGAAGCGCTATCCAAGGCGCTTGCTATATTCGGCTTCGATACCAACCACCCAGTCCCGGAACAATAGTACCAACTCGGCGTCCTTCTTGCGTTCCGGATAGACTAGGCAATACCGCTTCTCATGTTTGAGCGTAAGACTGAAGGGCACGATCAGGTCATTGCGTTCGATTTCGTCCTGCACGTAGAAGCGGGGTACCAGGCCAACGCCGAGGCCCGCCCTGGCGGCTTCGATCACCATGCCGTACAACTCGAAATGCATGCCAGGAACCGGGGTGAAGTCCGCGCAGCCAGCCAGTGCGAACCAGTGGCGCCAAGCCTCGGGGCGCGTGGATTTGTGCAGCAGCGGGAAGCTGGTCAGGTCGGCTGGTGCATTCAGCCGAAGAGTATCGAAGTAGCGCGGACTGATAATCGGGACGAGTTCCTCCTCGAAGAGGTCGACCTTCACAACGCCGGCCCAGGAGGGATGGTCAAAGTTGAGTGCTGCATCGAAATTGGTGTCGTCGAAGCTGAAGGGAAGGGGGCGTTCGGACAGGTTCAAAATCACATCCGGATGTCGTTCGCGGAAATCTCGCAGCCGGGGCAGCAGCCAGCGGTTGGCAAAGGTCGGGATGACAGCCAGTTCCAGCACGCCGCCAACGCCCTTGTGGGACATCAAGGCGGCGGTGTGCTGTTCGATGTCGGACAGGTTGCGGGCAATGTTCTTCAGGTACATGTGTCCGGCGTCGTTCAGCACGACTTGCTTGCGCACACGCGTGAACAGCTTGACGCCCAAGTACGATTCCAGCGTTGCGATCTGACGGCTGACGGCGCTTTCGGTCAGACACACCTCGTTCGCTGCGCGGGCAAAGCTCCCATGCCTTGCGGCGGCCTCGAACACGGCCAGCGCGATCGTGCTAGGTATCTTACGTTTCATATCGATATCTATGGCGCATGCGCCGACTGCATCAAACGCTGATTATTACTCAATTGCCATGCCTGCAGTGCCCCGGGATAATCCGGGGTTACCCGCACCGTTCGTGCAGAAGTGCAATCGATTCGTATGTTAGGAGGGGAGCATTGATGCGTCGTAATCTTATCGGACAGGTTCGCGATGCCATTCTCGATGCAGCACCACTGGAGCCCTTGGTGTCGGTAAGAGACCGCGAGACAGCCGTGCGTTTGCTGTGGGAGGCGATCGACGGCGGGGACGCGGTGCGCAAGGTGGTTTGCCTGGCTGCCGCAGTCGAGTTGCGTGCGAGCATCAGTGACGAACTGTGGGCCAGTTGTCGCATCGCAGCTAACGACAGCGGCGACGCCGCGCTTTTCCGCCTGTATCGCAGCGCGCGCGGCAGATCCTTTGTTCGCGTTTCGGATTGATCTGGACGGAGCTCGCCGAACGCGACGGCGTTATGCGCCTGCTACGCCGACAACATAGGCGCGATAGGCCAGCGCGCGCTGCGTCCCAGTTCATCATTGCCCACCTCGCCCGCGCCACTCAGGATGAAAAATCAGATAACCGATGCCGACGCGCCTGGCGGTTGCCTAGAAGGGACTGGTCAACTACTCCATGGTGTGGCGCACGCGGCCATCGAGATGATAGTCGCGGCTCCGTGTCCACGTGAAGAGCGCAATGCCCAGTTGCTTGCCGGCGAGCGCGGTGGCGCAGGGACCATGGGCCTATCCGACTCCAGTACCAGGTCCAGCCATTTCTTGAGCAGCGGTGGGCAGCTGTACGACTGGAACGTAACCTAGAGAATCACGCGTGGGTCTAAATACTCAGTCCCGCGACGGTGCTACGCGAGCGCAGTCGCATGTGGTCGTTGACTGTGCGATGTTTTGCTGCCCGAGCGAGCCTTGAGGTCGAGGGAGGATGTCCCTCGATAGTCGAGAGGGCTGCAGCATATCTCAGTACCTGAACCAAGGACGATGAGCGCGACTTCGCTGCCCGCACGCGCGAGACGTATCAGGGGCTAGTGCGTTTGCCAATGGAATCCGTTGAGCGCCCGTCGCAGCTCGCAGCTCGGCCTTGTCTCCGATGAACTCGCTGAGGCTCTCTGCGCGCAACAGGACAAAATTCGCCGCAAACGTGGGCAATCGCATCCCAAATCTCTCGCGACCGCTCAGCGAACCACGTCGAATCTTGGCAAGCTAGGCAAGTGCGGTAGCTCTCGCCGCGGTCGCTTGTCAGTTAGCGCGCGGCGGAGCAGGGGAGGCGGCTGGCGAATGTGGAGAGGGAGTTGAGGTAAAGCGTAGGTACCCTGGTGCGCTGGTGGTAGGCACCTTAGGGTCAATCTGTTGCCATCGATAATGAGGTTCATCCGACTTTCGTGTGGGTCAGCGCAGCCGGATGTAGGTTGAGACCACCGCAGTGGAAGTAGACGGCGATCTTGAAGTGGTCCGGATTGCGATAGCCGCAGGCTCGCTTCTGGACAGTGGCGATCTTGGAATTCAACCCCTCGGCAACGGCATTGGTGATGCGATGTTTGAAGTAGGTCAGCACATTCGGCAAGTGGCGGGCGATCAGCCGGGCGGCGTCAATCATCGGCGCCAGCCGGCTATGGGTCGCCCAGAAGTACCAGCGCCTCCAGAAGCGTGTGGCCCAGCCGGTGGTGCGGTAATTCCACAGTCCCCGCAGTGCCTCCTTCAAGGCCCAGGCTCGAGCTGTTTTCAGCTCCATCGTCCTCAGTGCATTGAAGCGTTCCCTGGACGGCTCCAGCATGTTCTCCGGGTTGGTCAGCCACAGTATTTGCTGCGGGCAAGGGTGTCGTCACCGGCTTTCAGCAACGCCTTGTGCTCCTGCTTTCTGACTTTGTCCACCGCCTCAATGGCATGGCGCATGATGTGGAAGCGGTCAAAGACCATCTTCTCGTCTGCACCAGGCACATTGGCCTGGCAGGCGTTGATGTAGGCCGGCCACATGTCCAGGCTGATAGCGTCAATGGCCTCTCGATATGCCACCGGGAAGGCCTCGAAGTAAGCGGCCAAGCTGGCCAATGGGAAATGCTGGCGTCGTCCGGACGCGACCAACCTGTCTGCTGTGAGCCAACACAGATCGTCCGAACTTGTCGCCAGTCCTGCGACGGAGCGATTTCTCATCGGTCGATAGCGAGGACGATTCGGATCACGAGGACCTTTTCCGGTGGGGCGAGCGGTCCTCGTTACCGGCGTTGCCGCCGACCTCCCAATCTTCCTGCACGATCGGCTCGCCGATGGTTTCCGGGCGTCGACCGCCTCCACGGATCGCATGTCGAGGCAGGCCGGGTTTTACCGTGAAAGCCCGTGCTTCGCTCGAGAAGGAACCGCTATCCTCGAAGCAGAAGTCGCCCCGCGGTGGTCAACGTTGGCGCCGCTGACGGCCAATATGTTGCATCATTCACATATTGGAAACTTCGACTTTTCGGGGATGCCTAAGGCCAGACATTATGAGAATGTTGAGAAAGTTGAGAAAGATGGTTATGATTGAGCCATCATTCACGGAATCGTCGTTCACGACCCATGTGTTCCTATTCCAGTGTGGCGGCCCTGGCCCGCCTCATGCGTATCGAGCCAGATACGCTCCTTGAACGACTCCGCGAAGCCGGCGTCCCTAAAGCTGATGCGCAAGCGCCCGTCCTCGACGCCGACGTCGCGGCGCTGAGCGCGCACTACCGACAGTTGTTGGGGCCTCGCGCCATCGAAATCGAAGCTGAGTTCGATTTGCCGCGGGCGGACCCGGTGCGGAGCCGCGTCATTCTGGTGGGCAATTTGGGGGGTGACCCCGAAACGCGTTACCTACCGTCGGGCGACTCGGTCTCAAATATTCGGCTCGCGACAACCAATCGCTATCTGGATTTTGCGCTGCGCGTCATCTCGGACCATGTCACAAGGGAGGCGCGCGGCCACCTTCTGCTCGAAATGCTGCAGGGTCGCGTGCCGGCGAAGATGGCGTCGGTGGCGCGTCGCGTACTGCGCAATGGCCTTCGCGCCCTGAAGGGTGATTCCGATCGCATACATCGACTTTCGGTACTGGTGTCGCGGGGCATGTCGTTCGCAGCGCAGCACCTGCTGTCCTGCCGGCGGGCCGATCAGGAAGCGGCCATTCATCCGGCGTTCGCGCCGCCGGCTGTTGTCATCTGAAGGAGTAAGTATGACACCGCGCACCTCGTTCGCGTCCGCCGCTACCGCCGACGCTCAACTAGTAGAGAAATTGGTTCACGATATCGACGAGCAGCTGGAGCACACCATCGACGCGGGCGAGCGCGCCCGTGTGATGACGATCGTGCGCCAGTGCCTGACGGCAACGCTCGGGCACCCCGGTTCGCCCGCGGTGGCTATCGAGGGCCGACTCGCCGTGTCATACCTGAAGCCCTCGGAGGTCATTGCACAGGGCCTTGTGGCCATGTCGCAGGCGACGCTATACCGCGCGGTGGAGGATGCACGCTTTTACTGCGTCACCCCCCGCGGCAAGGCGATCGGCCGTGCATTCCCGGCCTGGCAATTCGCGCCACCAGTGCCGGAGCTGCTGGCTCCAGTCCTGCGTCAGATGACAGACCTGCCGAGCAGCGAAATCCATGCGTTCTGGGTGACACCGGTCGACGCCTTCGACGACCTAACGCCGGCCGAGTTGCTGGCGGGCAGGGCGTTCGAATCGCGTGCGGCGCTTACCGCCGCGCAGCGTGGCCACCTTGCCCAATCCGCAAGCGAGCGGCAGGGCAGGGTGATCGCGCAGCTGGCCGCGCTGCCCTCGCGCAGTACGGACTTGATCAGTTGATGACGACGCCAAATATTGCTGCGCCCGAACATATTGCCTTAACCCTTCCTCCGACGGATCTCCTGCGCCAGGCACTGGCCGACGCGGAGATTCTCCTGCCCGCCGGCACGCGCGTTTACCGCGCGGTCCGGCATCCCGCCGCGGTCATTCCGCCGTACGTCCAGCGGACCTACCGGTTCGGCCCGCCCACCGTGCTTGCTGGAACCGACAAACGCTTTTCAGACTACTGGATGTACGCGGCCCAGGACCTGACGACTGCCCTGTGGGAGTCCGGCTTCTGCGCCAACGACTTGACGCTGCCCGGCACGTTCTATATTCCTACAGACGTCGCCAAGAAAGGCTTGATCGCGACATTCACACTGCAAACGGACATCCGGGTTCTCGATCTACACGGGACAGCTCTCAGCAAGCTAGGCATCTACGACCAGATCCACGGCGACCATGCCTGGTGCCAGTGGTTTGGCCTGCGGATGCTCGAAGTTCTGGCCGCCTTTTCCGGCGATGCGGCCCCGCTCGGATTCCGCTACCCTTCGCGCAAGCATAAAAGCTACTTGGCGCTGGCTGTCCAATCCGGCTCGTTGGAAGCGTGGCGGCGCCACGTCGACGTGCAAGTAACGCGGTTCGCCGAAATGCCGGAGTTTGAAGTCCTGCGCGCTGACGCCAACTACGCGGAGCCGTTTGGCGGCGGGTTTTCGCTGGAGTAGGGGTGATCGCTCTTTTGCTGCAAATTGATACGGTCGCGCTCCCAAATTTCTTGTGAATCAACGACTTGCGAAAGAGTCGACATTCTCGATAAGAGGGAAGTCGGAAAGCCTTGCTGCGAGCGGCTTTCCGGACGGCCACCGTATCAATCTGCAGCAAAAGGACGATCACCCCAACAAGGGTTACTCAACTGGTGGGCGCCCGACCAACTCCACTGCCAGTTGGGCCCACTGGCGAGAAAATGGCCCTCCCTGTACTTCGATGCGTTCACTTATCGCCGCGACGCCAGGTGGCCGAAAAGGATCCATAATACGAAATCAGCATTCCTGAGCTGAAGGCACATGAGCCGATTAACGCAAGTGTTGCTTGAATATCACGAACGCAGCAAGCACCGTGTCGACCGCTACGCTCCCGGCCCCGAAAGGCTCGACTGGGCAACCCAGCCAGACCCGTTCCGGGTGTTTCAAGGCACACCGCGGATTGCTCTGCCATTGGTCGCGGACACCTTGGCCGCACGCTACAACGAGCTGCGCTGCGGCACTCTGCCACCCGCGAAAAGATTCAGTCTTCGTACCCTGGCAATCCTGTTTGAACTTTCACTCGGCCTGTCAGCGTGCAAATCCTACGGTGCTCAGCGGTGGTCACTGCGCTGCAATCCTTCGAGCGGGAATCTGCATCCGACCGAGGGCTATCTTCTGTGTCCGGATCTGCCCGGCTTGGCTGGCGGGGTCTACCATTACCTGAGCCGCGACCATGTACTTGAACATCGCGCTGAAGTGGATGATCCTCGATGGACCGAGGTGTTTGCAGGCGGCGGTATCTTGGTCGGCATCAGCTCGATCCACTGGCGCGAGGCGTGGAAATACGGAATGCGCGCATGGCGCTACTGCCAGCACGACTGCGGCCATGCTATCGCGGCAGTGAGTTACGCCGCGGCAGCTCTCGGCTGGCAGACGCGGCTGGTGGAGGCGGCCGCGGATGACGCGTTGGCCGCATTGCTTGGATTGAACCGCCGCGAGGATTTTGGACCGGCCGAACCAGAGGTGCCAGATGCCCTGCTTTGGATCGGCAATCCTGAAGCACAGCCGGACCCCAGGTGCCTGCAGGCTGCTTTGGATAAGGCGCATTGGTACGGATACGCGAATCAACTAAGCGCGGGACATGAGAGTTGGCCGGACATCGATTCGATCCATCGCGCCACGCACAAGTCTCGTACTCGCGAACCGAGCTCGCCAAATCCGGAGCAGCACCGGTGGTCCGCGACGCCCGCCCTTGATCTGAGCTTTGCCCGAATCGCTCGGCAGCGCCGCAGCGCTGTGAGTTTCGATGGTATGACGCGCATCACCGCCGCGGCTTTTTTTGCCATGCTGGCATGCCTGTTGGTACGTAGCGACACGCCACCGTGGAATACGCTGATGTCTCCAGTCGCAGTGCATCCGGCGCTATTGGTGCACCGCGTGGACGATCTAGAGCCGGGTCTGTATGTGCTAGTGAGACATTCCGGGGCGCTGCCTAGCCTCAAGCAGGCTATGCGCCCAGAATGGCTGTGGCAAAAGATTGGACCGGACTATCTGCCTCTCTATTTTCTGCTGCCTTACGATCTACGCGCAGTGGCAAAATTGATCTGTTGTCACCAGGACATCGCCGCCGATTCCTGCTTTGCGCTGGGCATGCTCGCAAATTTCGAAATCGCCCTGAAGCAACCATGGCGTTATCGCCATCTTTTCTGGGAATGCGGAATTATCGGCCAGGCGCTCTATCTTGAAGCAGAAGCCGCCGGAAAACGCGCTACGGGAATTGGCTGTTTTTTCGACGATGAAATGCACGCCATGCTGGGAATCAAAAATCACGCTTGGCAAAGCCTGTATCACTTTACCGTCGGTGGCGCCATGGTCGATCAGCACTTGTCTAAATTTGCACCGTATGAGGTTCAGACTTGACTCGAAAGTGCTACGTTCCGATTCGTGGGACAGAAACTTTGGCAAACTGAAAGCACCGCCGTCCAGACGGGGGTAATCAAATGGAAGGGACTTCCCCGTCCCGAGGCTGCGGCGGAAGCCAGTAACAACATACTCTACGATATATCGGAAGTTCCAATTCCACTCGACGAAGTAGACGCCGAGGAAATTGTTGCCCCTCACGTGCTGGACTTGAATTTCATCCACGACCTCATGCTGGTGATCGGCCCGATCAGCTCGCTTTTCGATTTTCTGACCTTCTACATCTTGATGGCCGTTTTGCAGGCGAACGAGCGGCAGTTTCAGACCGGATGGTTCATTGAGTCGCTATGCACCCAGGTGCTGGTGATCTTTGTAATCCGCACCCGTGGCAATCCCCTCGAGAGCCATGCCCATCCTCTATTGACGGCAACGTCGCTAGCGGTCGTGACAGTTGCGGTAGCGTTGCCGTTTACACCAATAGGATCGCACTTCGGATTTGTGCCACCACCTGTGCGCTTCTATTTCATTCTCGGTGCCATGGTGGTTGCATACCTGTTTCTCGTCGAGTTGGCCAAGCAGGGCTTCTATCGATGGTCAGCGGCGGCGAGGCGTCCGCGCAGATCTGCCACCTTGGCTTAGTCCGCTAGCCCGCGGGGTCAAGAGCAGCAGTTCGGCGCCCCTTGCCGGGCTTCCGGTGGTGGTGCGGTATTGCGCGTACACTCAAACTACAGACCATCATCGGAGGTACATCATGATCCATCACAACGATGAGCCTACCTTCCGTGGACTGCCATTGACTGCCGGACAAGACTCGGAAGTCCGGCACTACATAAAGAAGAAGACTCAGTTGGGTGAGTCATGGGACACATCGGAACTGGCTGCGATGCTCGAAGACATGCTGCTGCCACCCAGCACGGAGGACGACAACCAGGGCGACTCCACCGTGGATACGCTGGCCGCCGCAGAGCGCGCCGCCGCGTTCGTCGATCAGTCCATGGAGCCGATCGAGGCCTATGAGGAATGGAAGGCTGCCATGGAAACCGAGAGCATGAAGGGAAACAAAAGCTGACGCGCAACCGACCACGGAGCCGGTAGCAGCGGCCAACGGGCGCCGGCTACCAGGTGGAGATGGCCTTTGCAGTGAACACCGGCATTTCAATCCCTGTCGCTGCGTTGGTCACAGCATGGATTTCGACAAAGGGCCGCTCCGATTCCACCGTGCCGAATATCGCCGCGAACGGTATGTACGCGGCATCCCGGCCGGCGCCGATACGAAGCAGCCCGGTCGGGATCGATACGCCTGAGGGATCGAGCAGGTACCACCGGTGGGGCAAGTACACTTCAACCACCGCATGAAAATCCGGCGCGCCCATTGTCGGATCCGCCCCATAGTCCAGGCTGCTGGACATGCGCGCCGGAATGCTCAGGGCGCGGCAGATCCCAATCATCAGGTGGGCAATGTCGCGGCAGACACCGGTGCGTTCCACGACGGTATCGACCGCCGACGTGCGCTCGCTGGTGGAGCGCGAGAGAAAACGCAGGTGATTGCGTACCCACTCCCGAATTGCGTAGACGCGGGCATAGCCGCGCTGCATGCCCCCGAACTCACGCATCGCAAATTCCATCAGGCGGTCAGATTCACAATATCGGCTAGGCGCCATGTAGTGCCAGACATCGAACGGCGACAGGCACTTCTGACAACTGATCGCTGTCGTCCAGGCGATGATCGATATCGACGACTGCCTCATAGCGGACGGGAAGGCGGCCCTTGGGTAGACGATTGCACAGCACCGGATCCATGTAGTGGGTGGTCTGAATTGACGGGGGGAACGTCATTCGCTCTGCAACGACGAACTGCCGGGAAGTTCTGGCAGCTTCAATGTTCAGCACGAAGTCCGCCAAGGGATCCATGACCTCGTAGGAGAGGCTCACCGAGTACTGGAGACGGTTCATTTCAAGCCTTTGGTTGACGACGATCTGAAGAAAAGCAAAGAGATCGGGACAGCGAAGATTGCTATGGATTGCCATTTCAGTGTAGTGCCAGCGGTGGACGACCGGTTTGCGTTTGGGGGTGCCGCGGGTGCGCGGCGCAATGCCTGCCAGGCCATGTTGTAAGGGCGTTAGGCTGGGATGCAACGGACACCTATACTGATAGTTGTAGCGTCCCTGAAGCGGCGTGCTTCTGGTTCGCCCAGCACTCGTTTCCGGGCCTTCCCCCTCGACAACGTCTTAGGACTGGTGACTCCTGAAGTCACTCACGGGGATTCCTGGAAATTTCATGCAAGATGCCACACGGCGACCTCCGGTCGTCCACTACCCCGGTATCCACTACCCCGGTAACCAAGGAAATCGGTCGTTCGCCAGGATCGATGCAATCGATGTCCGGCCATGGGGACCCTTTGCGGCCGCAATGCCGATCGCCAGGTTGATTGCCGCTTTCTTTGCTGCCCTTGCGCGTTTCAGGCTGGCCGAGCCGCGATGTTATCGTGACGATGAAGCCGTGAAGATCCTCGGCAATGCGGGACGGATGGAAATGGTTACCCGTTCGCATTGGAAGACCGGTGCTCACAGCGGTGGTGCCCGGTCACAACTGCCGCCACACGGCCAGCCGTCCAAACAATGAAGGAAATATCGTGCCGAACGATCCTGCGAAGACCACCTACCGGGCCATTCCCGCCATGCGCCTGCTGCGCGACCCCCAGGTCGGCCAGTTGCCGAAGGGTAGCATCCAGAGAGTTGGATTCATACGCATGGTGGCAACCCAATGGCATCAGGCAGCCACACTACTGATTGACTGGGATCGTGCTGTCAACGAAGGCTGGCCCAACCTGCGGTAGCCATCCTGCCCCGCGGTCAAGGGGCTCTGGAGCTTGGGCTGGAATCATTACGCAAACAACCGCCGGTTCGCCGGAGCGGAAATTGAGATTGAGTGAGGTAACACCATGCGTACGCTGCTGTATTTCAGGCTGAATGACGTCGCTACGGCGAGGCTGGCGCAAGCGCGATTTGGCGAGCTGGCCGGTACATCAGCACTCGTTGAGGGACCGTGGTTTGTCCACCGCGACAATCAGGCAGTTGACGGATTGCCGAGAATTAACATCGGCCAGACGACGTATCGCGAAGAAGCAGCGATCACTGGACTTTTCGTCGGCGCGATCATCGCCGCGCTGGTAATTTTCAGATACGGAGTGTCCGCCGGTACGGGAGCCACTGCCCTTGCGTATGTTGGCGCTATCGCGCTTGGCGCGATGATCGGCTGGTGGATCGGCGGATTGGTCGGCGTCAAGATCTGCCGCCTCGGGCTGGGGCGGCAGAAAGCGCAAATGGCACCGGGCCAGTTACTGATGATTGCCAGTTGCGACTCGAAATCCAAGGAATCCATGAAGCGGATGATCAACGAACTGGGTTGCGTCAGTATCGACGAGCACAGCGACCTGATGCCGAATTTCAGGTGGGTATGATTGCCGGAAGGGATCTGCCAATGCGGTCCCGGAAAGATACGGTACGCGGCTAAAAAAAGGAGGGCCAGTCCGAACTGCCCCCAAGAAGTTGGACAGTTAAATCGCTAGGCGCCTAACAGGCTGCTGAAGTACTAACCGCACAAGCGGCAAGACTTCCCGCTTCATGGCTGATGCGCCCCTATTTTTCACAATCCGAAAGCCGCGCGTCACTTCATCGATTTTTCGATGATTTGGCGCCCGTTTCTGGCCTCACTACCGCGATTACTGCAACTGCGGATTTGTCCTAGCGAGCACATGCGCACCAAGTTGTACGCGGCCATGCTCAACACAAACATCTGGTCAACTTTCTTCAGTCCGCGCACCATCACCTGACGCATGCGCCCCACGATCCCGGCCGACCCTCATGTTGCGGCCAGTGACCTTCAACGTGACAGCGCGTTGCCAGGTGTATGCCGAGCGCCCGTTGATTTGCCGATTGTTCGGAACGACGCCACGACTGGCCTGCCCAAACGGAAACCGGTCGGAGGCGATGGTCGACCCGCATATAGAAAGGCAGATTCATCGCTTTTTCGTCGAAACGCGTCACGTACTGGTCTGAGGTAGCTGTCATCGAGACTGTGTTGAGCGGGCTGACGCGCGCCGACTGTGCGGCCGGCGGGCGTCATGGGGCCGGCCTAAACTCATCGGCACCCGCCATCACGGTTTTCCACTGGTGACCGGGCTTGACCTCATCGGGAACTGCCAGGACCATTTGCCAGAGTGTCAGAATACGTGCTTCCCCGTTATCAAGGACGCCATGGCCGACCCAGGTGGTAATGGATTCTCCCCAATTTACTGTAAAACAGATCAGATCACCGGCCACCGTTCCAGACAACTGCATCTCGGGCGTTGGCAAACCGGTCTCGCTCACTGCACTGGTATATGTGCCGGTAATCGTAGCAGCCGCGCTGACTACGATCCGCATGGCCGACCCCAACTCGTTGACCCAACGGCCATTGAAATCGACCTGCCTGCTGGGTGGCACCGTTTTGGTCGCGAAGAATGTCTGTTCGGCGTTTTTCATAGGGATACCCCTCATCGGAAGCCATGGTCTGGAGGCGTCAAGCGACTTCCAGCACCTCGGTCGTCTTGTTGGCGGCCGCCTTCGAATCGACCGCCACATAGGCGACGAATTGCGTCCCGATCGCCGACGCAGAGAAACCGCGGAGATTCATACCCGTTTCGGCGCGCTTCCCGATCAACGCCGCAGCAATGCCCGGCCGATTGATTGCAATGACACGAACGCAGTGCAGCGTCTGCGTCACATTGAATCCCGCCAGGGCTGCTGCCACGATTTCTCGATCACCCTGCAGGGGTGTGTCGAATAAGGCTCTTTCTCCTGGACTGCGCCGCGCAATGATCAGTTGTAGGTCGGCCCCCACATCGCGTAACGGAGCCAAGGCCTCGGCCAGGCCGCCTGGTTTGTCTGGAATGCTCGCCACCCAAACATCAACTTGTTCCACGAGCAGTTCCATGGCGGATTCTCCTTCCTCCGTACGGTGGTAGTGAACACCGCTATTCCGACAGGTTCGCCATCCCGCGACGGGTGATGGCCAATGGATGGACTCAATGCGCATCGAGTTGCTGCGCCGATGAGTCGAACACAGGTCTCGATGCCATGACGTCTAGCGGTACACCAGCACGGGGATTTTGCTGTGGGTCAGCACCTTGAGGGTCTCGCTGCCGATCAGAAGCCCTTGCACACCGCGCCGTCCATGGGACGCCATCACGATCAGGTCGCAGCCTCTATCTTCGGCGGTCTTGATGATGGCCTCGTATGGGTGATCGCTGACGGCATAGACGGTGTCGCATGTCACGCCGGCGGCGTTTGCCTCCCCCGCGATCCTCTGAAGATATTTAGCCGACTCTTGCTGTGCCTCCTGAGTGAAGCGTTCGCGGGTATCCGTCAGCATTTCAGTCTGGAAGGTCAGAACGTGATAGTTAGGAGCAACGCGCAACGCCGTCGTCCTCGCTCTAGCGTCTCGCGCAAACGCGATGGCTTTGTGGAAGGCGGCCTCGGATAGTGGGGAGCCGTCGACTGCCAGCAGAACATGCGTGAACATGTTGTCCTCCTTGTCTGCCAAATGCGGGGGTCTCCAGAACCGTTCACCATCCAACTGGCGCGAAACATCGGAACCGCCGAGGCCCTCATCGATTGCTTCCATATGCCCATCACCCACTTTAAGTATAGGTGCCGAAGGCCTCACGTCAATTCATGGAGAATCACGGGGAAATGGAGGGGTCGCGCGGGGAATCATTGACAGCTGAGCGGCGCGGACACCTTGGTCAAGACCATCGGGAGTTGGCGGTACTCAACACCTGGCGAGAAAGCGTTAAAAAACTCGTGCCTTGCAAATACGGGGGAGGCGATATTGAATGGATCGGGTCTGACATGAACTGGCAATACCCCTCCTTGTCAGGGACGTCCCGGATCGCACGTTACGCGCTCACGCTGATGTCGACGCCAGGAAATCACACAGGCATGCCCGTCCCGCAGCAGGAGGGGCGCCCGGCCAATTTCAGGAGTGCGTGATGAACGCGTTTCCCCCCGAACAATTCACCGCCACACAACAGGCAAACGTGGCCGTGATGTTCGGCCTGGCAAACAAGGCCCTCGAAAGCTTCGAGAGACTCGACTCGCCCTGCCGCAGGCTTTCCCTGAGACGCATTGTCTAGTTTCCGGCGACGCAGCGAGCCGCCGGTCGCCCTCAGGCAACGCATCGAAGCATCCTTTGGGAGCATCGAGGCCTGCAAGCGCGAACTGGCGACCGCGGCGACCACCCAGTTTGGCAGTGGCTGGGCATGGCTGGTGGTGCAGAGCGACAAGCTTCATGTCACGCGAACGGCCAACGCTGACCTGCCAATAGCAAGCGGGATGAAGCCGCTGCTTGCCATTGATGTATGGGGTTGCCCCGTTTCATCGGACAGATCTGCATTGGAATTTTATGTCGGTGGGTTTTCTCCTTGTGATGGGGCGGTGTAGGCCCGGTGTAGCGTCGGATTCGTAATCCCGACAGGTAGCTTTTCAA
>Ga0255338_1001682_pt1 | contig 39112 bp, 61 predicted proteins | sample MeOH1_35cm_T4_19_FD_203715 | JGI IMG/M metagenome (GOLD analysis project Ga0255338, IMG submission 203715) | Sandy soil microbial communities from University of British Columbia, Vancouver, Canada - MeOH1_35cm_T4_195 | ecosystem: Engineered > Artificial ecosystem > Sand microcosm > Unclassified ... | reverse complement strand
GGCGGCGTACGTGGCGGCGTCCGTGGCGGCGTACGTGGCGGCGACCGTGGCGGCGCGCGTGGCGGCGTCCGTGGCGGCGTCCGTGGCGGCGCGCGTGGCGGCGACCGTGGCGGCGTCCGTGGCGGCGTACGTGGCATCCTGTTTGCGGCAATGCCAGATCCACGCCGAAGCACCGTATGCGAAAGCCATCACCATCGGGCTCGGCACGATTACCACGCGCGGCTTTTTCAGCCCCCCGGCGGCATAGAGCGCTTCGATAGCCGGCGTGATCTTCTCCGGCTCGATGGGATTGGTACGCATCGCGATGTCGATCCACTTCTTCGAGATCAGGTCCATCTTTGCTTTTTCAGCCGGAGTGATTCCGCCTTCAGCGCGGGTCGGCGTGCGAATGATCTTGGCCATGATTTTTAGTCTCTCTGTAGGTGTGGGAGGGCGCTGAGCGCCCTGGCTCTTGATCAGTCGGCGATGCGGCGGATTTCCTCGGGCGAGTATTCGCGCTGGGTGCCTTCGCCGAATTTCGAAACGCGGTAGATGCCGGGCTCGAGGTGGATCGGGCCGTGTTCTTCGTGTTGGATCGAGGTCTTCTCCATCACCTGGAGGAAGCGCTCCGCACCCGCATCCCACAGCTTCGCGGGCAGGACGCCGGCTTCGGGATAGATCGCATGGGCATGGCCAGTGACTTCTCCGTATGCGAGCACCACACGGCCATCCGTCTTGATCTCGGTCATCTTGGTATCCGGCATCGATGCCACGCGCTCCACGAGCACATCGCCCTGACGGAACTGCTGCAGTTGTTGCTTCTTCATCGTTTTCTCCTGAAATACACCTGATGGCCAGGTGCGAGCCGTGGAATCAGTAGCCCTGCAGGTCGCGCGCGGCGCGCAGCGTGGCGGGACAGCGTAAGCGAGTTACTTCTTCGCTTTTTGGCTGATGCGGCGTTCCGTCTCGATCAGCTGACGCAGACGACGCGCCGAAGCGTTGGCATCAGGCTTCTTGTAGATGGGCCGCCCAAGCATGGCCAAGTGGGTAAACCCATTGGCGGCTTGGCGGCGACGGCGCGCATTGCATCTGGCTTGGGACATATCTCGGCTCCTGGGTGTGTTGTGCTGATGGCTCTACTGTAAGACGTAAGCGTCTAGATAGCAAGACGAATGTGTCTAGATAAGACGAAAACGTTTCAATCGGACAGCCGAGTCCGATAGGCCACGTTTTTCAGGACGAAAAAAAGCCCGCTCAATCCATGGAGCCGAACTCCATCGACTCTCCACAGACGTTTGCGTCTTGCGCATAAGGCGAATCTGTCTTATGATGGTTCAGACGTATATGTCTAGCCACGATGAGGCTCCCAAATGGACGAAATGAATGTGCTGCGTGCTTGGCTTACCGATCAACGCGGTCGCTGGACGCGGATCGCTGCCGATACCGGCTTGAGCACCAAGACCCTGTCTCGCATCGCCAATGGCGAGGTCGAATCCGTGAACCTGCGCACCTACACCAAGCTGCGCGAGGCCATGAAGTCGGTATCCCAACTGGCAGAACCAGCTGCTGCCTGAGGACTGCGATGACCGCGGAAACAGTTTCGGCCGATGAGGTTGAAAGCGCACGCGAGCGGATGAACGAGTTGCAGAACGTCGATCAGTTGTCGTGGGAGTAAGCAGGTGCCCGTATGAACTATTTCGATCGCATTTCATATGAACCTGAGACAGGTGTGTTTCGCTGGGCAGTAAGCGCCCGTGGCATAACCGCTGGCAAGATCGCAGGTTCCGTGACATCTTATGGCTACCAGCAGATAAAACTTGGCCGCCGCGCATACCGAGCGCATCGCCTAGCTTGGTTCCTCACGCATGGAGTATGGCCGGACGGCGAGATCGATCACATTGATGGCGATCCGCTCAACAACCGTCTGAGCAATTTGCGCGTGGTTGATCGCGCCGGCAATTCTCAGAACCGCCGCGCGCTCGGCGCGACGTGGAATTGTCAGCACCGCAGATGGCAATCAAAGATTCAGGCGAACAAAATTCGTCACCATCTCGGCTATTTCGATACCCCTGAGGAAGCCCGCGCTGCATATCTAAAAGCCAAGAAGCGTCTTCACATCAGTGGAGGCCAAAATTAACTTCTACAAGCACCACATCGGCGACTACGATCAGGCAACGCGGCATCTGTCATTTGTCGAAGACGCCGCTTACTCGCGGCTGATTCGTAAGTACTACGCCGAGGAAAAGCCGCTCCCCGCTGACGTCAAGCAGGTGCAGCGCCTCGTTGGCGCCCGCGCACGCGACGAGAAGGATGCCGTGGAGACGGTGCTTGGCGAGTTCTTCGTCCTCAAGCCAGACGGCTGGCACAACAAGCGGTGCGACGAAGAAATCGCTGAAGCGCAAGAGTCAGAATCTGAGCGGGACGAGAAGAAGGCCAACGAACGCGAGCGCCAGAAACGCCATAGAACCGAGCGTAAACAACTTTTCGAGAGGCTTCGTTCGCTTGATGTTGTGCCTGCGTACGACACACCAACAGAGACGTTGCGTACGCTCCTGTCACAGCGTACTTCATTGGATGTCACGCGTGACAAAACTGAAAATGTCACGCGTGAATATGGGGGCGGTAACGCACATGTCACGCGTACGGCCACGGCTAACCAGACACCAGACACCAGACACCAGACACCAGACACCAGAAAAGAAAAAACAAAGCGCGTGACCGCGCTGTCGTGTTCGGACCTGATGGCCGATGGGTTGAGCGAAGAGACCGCCAACGAGTGGCTGGCCTTCCGAAGGCAGAAACGCGCTCCCTTGACTGCCACGGCGTGGGAGGGCATCAAGCGCGAGGCCGCTAAAGCCGGATGGGTGATGCAGGACGTCGTGACGAAATGCATGGCGCGTGGGTGGCAGGGGTTCGAGGCTGAATGGGTGAAATCCGGCAGGTCTTCGACCACCAAACAGGCGGAGTGGGACGCGTCGATTGGCGCGTTTCTCGGTGATACGAAGCAGGCTGACCCTTACACGATTGAGGCCGAATATGCACGAATCCGATAAGCCGCAGTTCGCGAATGTACTCAAGGCCACGGCGGACAGCTATGGTCGTCGCCCCTATCTCCCAGAGACCATGAAGTTGTGGTTCGAGATATTTGCTGATGTGTCGATCGAAGATTTTCGCATGGCCTGCCTCAAGCACGCTGTGGAAGATCCGCGTAACCCTCCGACTCCTGCTTCGTTGCTGGCTATCCTGAAGCCGAAGATTGACCGACTCGGCGCGGAAGAAGCGTGGGCGCTCGCGGTCAAGGCGTGCGACGAAACCGAAATGGTCATCCTGAATGACGAGATCGCACAGGCGTGGGGCATCTGCAAGCCAGTCATGGATATCGGCGATGAGGTTGGCGCGCGGATGGCGTTCAAGGAGGCGTACCAGCGCATCACGGCCGCGGCAACCGAGCCGGTCAAATGGTGGCCATCTATCGGCAGCGACCCGCACAAGCGCGATGCTGCGCTGGCCGAGGCGAAGTGTCAGGGTCTTCTGCCAGCGTCCCATGTCGCCGCGCTCTTGCCGCCTCCGATGCCGACCAACGTCACGGGCAACCCCGAGGGGTTGCAGCGCGTGAAGGACGAGATCGCGAAGATGAACCTGTCGCGCATGGATCGCGTTGTCGCGCGGGATGCGGCAGTCAAGGCGGAACGCGATGCAGTCATCGCTGCCAAGCAGGCTATTGCTGACCGAATTGCGCAATACCGGAAGGGAGCGCAGCAATGATGACGACGATGAAATGGCCTGAAACGATGCTCGAGCATCGCAATGACGGTCGCGATTGGGCGAGGCGAATCCTTGCGCGCGAGAACGCCGGCGAGCGTTTCACCGCGACGGTCATCGACATGGCCAAGCGCCCGCTTGGCATGGAAATCGGAGTGGTGGCATGAGCGTAGAAATGGGTTCTCTCCATGCTCCGCATTCATCGACCGCGCGAGTGGGGCAGAGCCGCATGCGGGCACTCGGCCGGCTCAAGACTGGCCAGATGAATCGGACAGAAGCAGCCTATGCGCAGCACCTGGAATTGCTCAGGAACGCCGGCATGGTGCTCTGGTATCGCTTCGAGGGCCTGAAGCTTCGGCTCGCCGACAACACGTTCTATACCCCTGATTTCGTTGTAATGCGCGCTGACGGACAACTGGAGGCCCACGAAGTAAAGGGCTTTTGGACTGATGATGCGCGCGTGAAAATTAAAGTAGCCGCGGATCAATACCCGCTTGCATTCCTTGCGGTGAAGGTCAAGTCAAAGAAAGAAGGTGGCGGTTGGTCTACTGAAGAGTTTTAAAAATACCAAACAACGGAGAGTGAAATGAAAGAGGACAACTTTGAAGAGGCGCTTGCGCAGGCTTACGATGACCCGACGTTGGGTGAGCGCACAGCGTTTTGCAATGGATGGCGGGCGCATGCGAATCAGTCTGCATTGAAGCCAGACGAGCGCATCGTCCTGCGCGATCTCGCACAAGCCCTGGCATGGCAATCCTTCGGGGAATGCCGCGGATATTCGGAGCGGCTGCTGTCGCCGATAGATGCGCTGGCGGCGGCGCGCGATGTGCTTGGTATCCCTGCCGCACAGGCCACGCCGCTGGACGACAAGAGCCACCCCCGATTCATCGCGGGCTACGAGGCCGGCATGAAGGATGCCAAGCGCTCCATCGCGCAGCAGGCAGCGCAGCCAGTGGCGTGGCACGGCGGCGCGGCGTTCCCCAAGCTCACCCAGGAGCAGGCCGCTGCAGCAGTCAACCAATCGTTGACAACTGCGCCGCAGGCCCAGCCGAGCCTGATGGATGTCAGGCATCTTTGGGACGCCGCCACCGAGGCGGCCGGCGGAGATGGGCTCGAGGCAATGCAGCATTTCGCCGGCCTGGTGCTGTCCCGCTACGGTGCCGCATCGCATGAATTTGATGCTGCCGATATGCAGGCTCAATGGAATGCTGGCTTCGCTGCAGGTAGCGCTGCGCCGCGTCCCACCGATGATGAGATGTGGGACCAGGCGCTACGGGAGCGCGATTCCTACCACGATATGGCCGACCAGTTGGCGGCGCAGATCGCCGCTATCACGGGTGAAGAAATCGGCGAGCACAGTAGTGCAAACGATCCCTGGCGCAATGCGATGCTAGCGGCAGATGAATTCATTGCCGCTCCGATCAGGAAACTGTGTTCCGCCCCCGCCGTACAGACTGCGCCGCTGGCCGAAGAGGATGCGCGACCCACTGGCACGCTCGTTGGGCTCGGGGGCGGCTGGATCATCAACCCCGATGCCGCACAGGCTGCACCACTGGCTGCCCCAACTCGGCCGCATCAGACTACTGCGCACCCTATCAAGGAACCGTACACCCTCGCCGAAATCGAGGCTCGCATCGCATCGCATGACTACAGCGCCGAGCTGCTGCTGCAGCACGCGATGGAGCTTCTGCGCGGACGGGCCGGAGAGGATGCGCAGCCGGTCCCGGCTTTCTATGTCCGCGATGCGGATGTAGCTCGTCTGGCAGACCGCCGTTTGGCTGGCATTGGAGCCATGCTGAACAAGGAATCCGGCCCGGGCATGACAGCCTACTACGCTACCCCGCAGCCAGCAGCCCAGGCGGCGCCGGCCGTGCCGCTACTGACGAAAGAGCACCAGGGCATGCGCGTGGACTACTCGGGCCTGCTCCAGCAGGCGGCCAACGCGCTGGTTCTCGGTGGCAAGGCGCCCGGCCTGGCCGAGATGCTGCGGCAGCTTCAGGGCCACATGACAGAGTTGGGGTTGCGCTGGTATGCCAGCGACACGGCCGTGGTCGATGAACTCTGCCAGCTCTACTGCGTCGGGAGAGATGCACGGGTCGCGCTCACCACTCAGGGAGCTAGCCATGACTAAGTTCCGCTGCTGGCTTCCCGAGTACGGCCAGGACCGCGAGGACGGCCGCGACATGGGCGCGTACGACGCCGAGCAGGCGGCAGCTCTGTTCATGGAAATCTACGAGGCACGCAGCGCTGAATACCCGGTTGCCTCGGGCGGAATGGCTCTTGTAGCCGTGTCCCCCGATGGGGATGCCCCTGAGATGTACTCGGTTTGGGGCGAACCGCGGCCTACCTATCGTGCCAGGAGGAAGTCATGATGATTGATGGAAAGGATATGCAGAGCGCCGGCGCGCAACAGGCGGACCAATTGCCGGTAGAGCTGCGGGCGGTGGCCGAGACGGTCGCCGACGGCGGCGGTTTCTGGACGCCATGCACGGGATGCTACGACACCGAGGACGGCCGCCCGACACAGAAGTACGCCCACAGCGATGTCTTTGGCTGCGAGCTGGGCAATGGATGCCGTGAGTGCGGTGGCTTGGGCGCCGTGTGGGACGATACCGACTATGCCGCGATGGCCGAGTTCATGGAGCAACCGGACGCCGCCCCTGCGCTGAGCGAGCAACAGGCGGAGCCGATAGGTGGATGGGCGCACGCGCTGGAGGAAGCCGAGCGCGAAAGCCTGAGCATGCGCTACCAGCGCGATGCGGCGATCCAACGAGCCGAAGCAGCAGAGGCCGCCGCCCCTGCGCCGAGCGCATCGCCTGTCGCGCTGACGGATGATCCGGTGAACGTATCGCTCCGGGAGGCGCTGGCAGAAGCAATTGAACATATCGAGTCAATGGAATGCAGTGATAACTCTTGCGATCCGCCCTCTGATTGGTCACACCTGAAGGCCGCGTTGGCGGAGCAACATCCAGACGATGTTGAGGTAGACCGCTTCGCTGTCGCTATGAAGGCGAAGTTGGCCAAATCTCGCGCAAAAGGCCGCGGCGGATGGGAGCAATGCGACCCTGCCGACCTGTCTCGCATGCTGCGCGAACACGTTGAAAAAGGCGACCCGCGCGACGTGGCTAACTTCTGCATGTTCCTGTGGGCGCTTGGCGGCGAATGGTGCGGCTATTGTTGGTGTGGCGCTCGCCCTGCCGCCCAGCACCATAGTGAGCCGATTGCATGGGTGCACGAGGAAGACTCCACACGCGTAATCTCTGCGTCGCAGAAGGCCATCGCACTGCGAGACGGCGGCGCCAGCGCTTCGTCGGTCCGCCCTTACTCAATCGCTGCGTTCGAGCATGCCGCCCCGCAACCGAGCGCCAAGGCGCTGACGGATGCGCTGCATTATCTGCGTATGGGCATGGAAAACCTGGCGCTGAACAATGGCGTACACATGGTTGACTTCCGGAATGCTGAACGTGCCCTTCTGGCCGCAGAGCAGCCCAGCGAGGACAAGCGCGATGCGGAGCGGTACCGCGAATTCTGTGGTTCGGGATGGCCGATCTGCTTTCTGGGCGAAACCTACACCGACAAGGCCAGTCTCGATATGGGTATCGACGCTGCAATCGCCAAGGGAGCGGAATGATGGCCACGAGACCCATGCGCTTCGGCCTCCATCGGCGTCCCGCTCTCGCCAGGATCTACGCGGTTCTCGTGATGATTCTCTTGCCGGCGCTGTTTCCATTCCTGTTCGCCGTCGCATATGCACCGGAAGTGGTCAGGACATTCATCGATGACATTTCGCGCAACTACCGCGATGCGTGGAGAGTTGCCTTTGGAAAGGGAGAGGGGACATGAGTACCAAGACTAGCGGCCTTGAATTCAAGGCCTTCTACAACGACTCCAAGGTCTGGAAGAATGGGCGCTGGCATGAGGATGAAATTGTCTTCATAAATCATCATCTCGTAGACGAGTTTGACATAGCGAAGATCAATGATTCTGACATGGTGCTCATCGAGGGCGGCGTAATCTATGAGGAAGACGGCGCTACAGAAGTTGGTGGATTTGAAGGCCAGTTTCGAAAATGGAAAAGAAACCAAGACACTACAACTCTCTTGGTGCGCGCGCCGAACGCGAAAACGGAGGCGATCCGCGCAGCGATCAAAGCCGCAGGAGGGACCTTGCTATGACTGAGAGCGCAGAGCAACTGGAGCGCGAGGCTTTTGAAGCGGCATTCAAAGGTCTGGACGACAGCGGCTGGGGTATCTATAGCCTGCCCGGCATATGGGCGTGGAAGGGGTGGCAAGCCGCGCGCCGTCATCCCCATGCCGCACCGGATGGCTGGCGCACCGTCATGGAGGACCTGGCCGAAGAACTCGAAGAGCAGGTATGCCATCGCTACCAAGGCTATCCACCCAACGACCGTCGCTTCGTTCGCGACATGCTGTCGGTGAAGGAAGCGAGGGAATTTCTCAAAGCCCACAAGGACAAGCCATGACCATCCTCACACACTTCTTCGCATTTCTCGGCGGCGCCACGGTTGGCGCTTTCTGTCTCGCTATCTTCATGGGTGGGCGAGATGATGGTGGTGATGGGGAGGGGAAATGAAACTCTGTAAAGACTGCAAGTTTTGCGAAGAAGATATGTTTGGAGGCTATGAGTTTGCGACATGCAATGCCACACTCAATTTGAAGATGAACCCTCTCAATGGAACAATAAGAAGAAAATGGGATCTTGCCTCTACACAACGCTACGGAAGTTGGTTTGATGCTTATTTGGAACAAACATGCGGCCCTCAAGGTCGATGGTTCCAAAAGAAACTTGAGGTGGAAACATGATCTGGCCTGCTATCGCTTCGCTTCTGCGCCTCTCGAAGGCGGTCGATGCGCATCTGAAAATTAAGAAGCCGCACATCCGGCGCGTGATTTATCCGACATTCATGCTGATGTTTCCAGTGGAACCCGCGTACTGGTACGCGTGGGAATGCACGATCTCCGGCGCATGGTCTTACCACGCCTACGGCATATCACCAAAGGATGCATATGACCAATGGGTCAAGGCAGGCGGAAGCCCTTGGCCCCCAACTATCGAATTGCGTTAGCAGATGCTACCGACATTTGCAAGTTGTGAGCAACCAAACTATCATCTACATCGAACAGGCGGCAATTTATGCCACTGATTCACCTATTGGAGCTATGAAATGTCGAAAAGTGATCTGAAAGGTGGCTCCATGAGCGCCGCCGTCAACTGCGCCCAATCCGCGCGCACCAAGCCTGCAGGCGGGAAGGTAGCAGCGCCTCCGGGACCGAAGCCGGAACCCGTGAAGTTGAATGGTGTACCGGCACCGAAGATGGGCGGCACTAGCCGCTGAATCTTCATCACACATCGAGGCGTGATATGGCCAAGCACTGGATCCAGGATGCGGTGAAGAAGCCCGGCAGTCTGCGCAAGGAACTCGGCGTCAAGAAGGGCGAAAAGATCCCCGCGAAGAAACTGGATGCAGCCGCTAAGAAACCGGGCAGGGAAGGGCAGCGCGCCCGCTTGGCCAAAACGCTGAAGGGGCTCAAGAAATGACCGCGCTCGTCTCGCTTGCCGACTACGGCGGCACGCCTCAGCAATTGGAAGGGCAGTTCATCCCGACAAAGTTTGCCGCAGTCACGCTGAACTCAGCCTCGGGCACGACACCACAGAATATGCTAGTGGTGCCCGCATATAAGTATGTCTTCGTCACCGGCATTCAGATCACGATTGATCCCATCGCCACGCTCGGCGCTGCGGGTATGGAGTTGATCAGCATCGCGGACTCGGTAGACGGCAACATCGCCACGCTACGCGCCTATATCCCGGCGTCACCTGCTTCCCCCGCAATCCCCACTGTCATCCGCCAGACCAGCGCGCCAGGCGCTTTCTGGGCTTCATCGCAGAAAGGCACGACTATCGCTGCTTCGCTGTCTGTCGCGCTGACTGCTGCATCGGTGCGGATCTCGTTCCCCTACGGATTCACCAACAAGTTGATTGGGAATAACTAATAACATGTCTTCGATCATCGAATATGACATTACCATTCAATTGAAGGTGGCAAGCTACAAGCCGGATCAAGAAAATATTTCACGGAAAGCATTAGATTCTGCCGAAGATATTGCGCTCGATTTTAATCGAAGAGACATGGCTGTCGGCGCCCCTACTGTGCGGGTAAGCGCTGTGAATTCTACAAAATTGCGCACATGGAGCGTGAATTATGAAGGGAAAGAATTCATAGTTGAGGCAGAGCGCGGGCTCCTTGAAGATGGAATGATCCTTTCTTTCTACATCGGAGAGGAAATCGTTTCTCAATTTTTTGGAATCTGCTGGTGGGGACTAAAGGATCCGAAATGACCTTCGCAGACACAGCTAAACGCCGCATGGAATTGCGTCGCAAGTTGGGCGACAGCGCAATCTCGCGGATCCAAGAACAGGATGCGCGGCGCATGTATCTACAGGCTGCATGCAACGACATCATGTGGCGCGTGCGCATGTTTCGGCATTCTGCTGGAGCGCTGAAGTAACGCGATGAGCACTAAAGAAGTGACAAAAATTGTCACTCGAAAACCTCCTGCTGCTGGCAAAGGACGTCCTAAAGGTGCGTTGAACAAAACCACCAAAGCGGCGAAGGATGCTATCGCTCAAGCGGCAGAAGAACTCGGTGGCGCTGACCGTCTAGTGGCTTGGGCTAGAGAAGATCCAGCGAATGAACGTATCTTTTGGGGAAGCATCTATCCGAAGCTCTTGCCGCTTCAAGTAACGGGAGAAGGTGGCCAGCCTCTCACCATCCAAATCGTGAAGTTCGGAGGTAGCAATGGCGACGATCCAACTTCCTAACGGATGGCAGCCGCGCCCTTACCAGCGTCCTGCGTGGGACTATCTAGAAAAGGGCGGGAAGCATGCTGAGTTGATCTGGAGCCGCCGCGCAGGCAAGGATGAGGTCGCACTTCATCGCACTGCTGTCGCTTCTTTCGAACGCATCGGCAGCTACTGGCACATGCTCCCGATGGCAGCCCAGGCGCGCAAAGCGATCTGGAATGCGGTCAACCCGAGGACTGGCAAGAAGCGTATTGACGAAGCCTTTCCGCTCGAGATCCGCAGCAAAAAGAACGATCAAGAAATGTACATCGAGTTCATCAATGGCTCGACGTGGCAGGTTCTTGGATCGGACAATTACAACGCGATGGTCGGCTCGCCTCCGGTGGGCATTGTCTATTCGGAGTGGGCGCTTTCCAATCCGGCGGCAAAGGCATACCTGCGCCCCATCATCGCTGAGAACAACGGCTGGCAGATATTCATCACCACGCCACGCGGCAAGAACCATGCATATACGACCTTCAGAGGCGCCAAAGACGATCAAGATGCCTTCGCGCAGATTCTGACGGCCAACGAGACAGGGCAATACACACTCGAGCAACTCGTAAAGCTTCGTGCCGAATATGTGCGTGACTTCGGCGAGGCAATGGGCAATGCCCTATTCGATCAAGAGTTCATGTGCTCGTTTGAAGCCCCAATCATGGGCGCTGTCTATGCGCGCGAGCTGCGTGACGCGGCTGATCGCATCATGCGTGTGCCATACGATCCGTCCAAGCCAGTGCATCTCTTCTGGGATTTGGGCCGCGCCGACAAGACGGCCATCTGGTTCGCGCAGCTAGGGCCGTTCGAGTATCGCGTCATCGACTACATGGAAGGCGTGGGCAAGCATATAGGAGAGTACATCCCCGACCTGCAAGCCAAGCGCTATGTCTTCGGGGACTGCTGGCTGCCGCACGATGCGAACAATGAACTGCTCGCTTCCGCTCGCACTGTAGCCCAACAGCTACGCGATGCCGGATTCAAGGTGCGCACGGTTCCCAAGACCTCAATCGATACCCGTATCGAGGCTGCTCGCCTGATGTTCCCGCTCATCTACTTCGATGAGAAGCGCACGGAGGAAGGCATTACGGCACTGCGCAACTACCGATATGACGTGGATGAAGAGACGAAGCAGTTGAGCAATGCGCCTTTGCACGATTGGGCATCCCATGCTGCGGATGCGTTCGGCTACATGGCCGTCGCGCTTCGTGAACCGAAGAAACATGAACTTGCCAAACCGAAGCGACAACCCCATGCGCTGCAAACCGGCCGCTTCAATGGCCAATGGATGGGCTAAACATGGCAGATAAAGACGAAGACATTATTGCGCGCGCCCATCGTCGCTTCAAGGAAGCGCAGGAGTGGGAGGGCGACGCTCGTCAGCGCTTCAAGAACGATGTCGAATTCTTGTATGCCGACCCGGACAATCAGGCGCAATGGGATGCAGCAGTGCGCGCACGTCGCCAGATCTCTGGGCTGCCGATGGTGACGATCAACAAAGTGCATACGCATTGGCTGCATGTGGTCAATCAGATGAAGGAAAATCTGCCGGCGATCACGGTCAAGCCAACTGGCGATGAAGCGACTTATGAATCGGCGCAGATCTATGGTGCCGTGATCCGGCATATCCAGGTGAAATCACAGGCAGCGACTGCCTACAAGATCGCAGCACAGTTCCAAGTGGGCGCGGGCATTGGCTATTGGCGCCTTGTGACCGAATACGCTGATGACAATAGCTTCGATCAGGAGATCCGCATCAAGCAGGTGCCCGATCCTCTTTCGGTGTACCTAGATCCGCACATCAAGAACCTCGATGGCTCCGATGCACGCTTCGGCTTTATCTACGAAGATATGCCGCGCGACAAGTTCGAGGACAAGTACCCCCGTGTGAAGATTCCAATGGGCGCCGATAACAATGGCGTGCAGTCATGGATCATGAAGGATACGGTCCGCACGGCGAACTACTACGAGGTCGAGACGCGCAAGGAATGGCTCTATGCCATTCCGAACGATGATGGAAGCATGCGCTTTGTTCGTGAGTCCGAGATGGAGGCAAACGAGCGTGCACTGTATGCTGCGGCCCATCGGGAAGATTCGGAAGTTGTCATGCGTCGCCGCGTCGACAAGAAGACGGTGCGCCTCTATGTGATCGCCGGGAACGCCATCGCAGAAAAGGGGATTTGGCCTGGCGCCTATGTCCCCATCATCCGCGTGCCAGGCGAGGAGATCGTCATCGAAGGGCGCCTTGATCGAAAGGGCCTTATCCGGTATCAGAAGGATGCGCAGCGCGCCTACAACTACAACGCATCCGCAGCACTGGAATATGGTGCGTTGCAGAGCAAATCGCCGTGGACAGCCCCTGTCGAAGCCATCGAGGGGCTTGAGAACTATTGGGCAACTGCGAACACGCAGAACCACGCTTATCTGCCATACAACCATGCGGACGAAAATGGCAACGCCATCCCGCCTCCGCAACGTCAGCAGCCGCCGAACAGTTCTCCGGCCTATCTTGAGGGCATGCAGGTAGCTGAGCGCGAGCTGATGATGTCGAGCGGCCAATATGAGGCCACTTTCAGCGAACAGGGCAACGAGATTAGCGGGGTATCGATCACGAAGCGCCAGAAGCAGGGCGAGCGCGTAACGTTCCATTTCCCGGATGCGCTGAACGATGCGTTGCGCTTTACTGGTGTTCAACTGGTCGACCTGATTCCGAAGGTATATGACACGCGGCGCGTGCTGCGCATCATGGCCGAGGATGGCGAGCAGCAGACAGTGGTCATCGACCCGAAGCAAACCGAAGCGCTTCGCATGGAAAAAGTCGCGCAAGAGAATCGTGTCAATGCAAGCTTCAATCCGAATGTCGGCCGCTATGAAGTGGTTGTGGATCCTGGCCCGAGCTATGACACCAAGCGCGAAGAAGCTTTTGAAGCGCTCACGAATCTGATCGTTGCCAATCCGGCGATGGCCCAAGTCATCGGCGACCTCTATATGGCGGTGGCTGACTTCCCGATTGCCGACAAGTTGCGTGAGCGCATGCGTAACTGGATCAATGCTACGAACCCGGGGGTGGTTGGAGATGGCCCCACGCCGAAGGAGCAGCAATTGCTGCAGCAGCTGCAAGCCGCGGCGGATATGGTCAAGCAACTATCGGAGGCGCTGGCTGAAAAGGACCGCGCGCTGGACATCGAGAATCGGCGCCTGGACATGGAGGCACTCAATCACCTGGCGCTGCGCATGGAGAACGAGCGCGAGGCCATCACGGCTGCATTCAAGGCCGAGACGGATCGCCTCAAGTCGATCTTGGGCGCACTCGATCCCAACATCCTCGGCCTCATTGCCGAAAAGCTCGGTACTGAAGTGCTAACGGCCCCGAATCCGGGAGAAGACGTCAATCCGCCTACGATCGATCCAGCGGCAGCCTATGCAATGGGGCTGCCCACTGTCACCGATTCCAGCCCGCAACCACAAGCCGCAGCTCCATTACCCCAACAATAAACCGCCCATCAATCGAGGAAAATCATGGACCAAGTAGTAGAAACGACATCGACTGAAACGGTTGCCGCACCGAACGATGGCGCGCTCCAAGATACGCAGCAGCCAAATCAGAATGCGCAGCCGCCTGAATGGGTGCCGAAGCGCATGGGCGAACTGGCGGCGGCGCGCCGAGCAGCAGAACAACGCGCTGAGCAGATCGCAGCTGAGAATGCGCGCCTGCAACAGCAACTAGCTGCACTACAGGCCGGACAGCCCGGTGATGGGTCAGAAACCACCCCGGTTATGGCCACCCAGCAGCATCCGAATGTCGAACAGCTCGCGCGTACCTATGCCGAGCAGATGATTCAGCAGCGCATGGCCGAGCAGCAGACCAGCAGCCGCATTGCGGAGGTTGATGCCGCAGCGCGTAAGGAGTTCGGCGCTGACTATGACACGTCGGTGCAGAACCTGACGATGGCCGGCATTGGCGGCCCCGAATTCCTGTCGGTCATCACTAGCGTGCCGAACCCGGAAAAGCTCGTGACATGGCTCGGCAAGTCTGAGAATTTGGGTGAGGCCATGCGTGTGATGGGCCTTTCGCCCATGCAAATGGGAATTGAGATGACGAAACTCGCTGGGCGTGCGGCCAAGGAAATGACCAAGCAAGTCTCGAAAGCGCCCCCTCCGGTTGAGGGAGTCGATGGTGGCTCGAGCGGCGGTAGTGGTGGTTCGGAACCCAAGATGGGCACGCCGGAATGGTTCGAATACAGAAATAAAACGGCACGTCGGCGCCGTCATTAAATACAAATTCACAGTGGTTTTACTATAATTAACTTAGTTAAAACCACTTTGGATATCGACATGAAGACTTGCTCATGCTGCCGACTTGATAAGCCTTTGGAAGAGTTCAATAAAGAATCATCCCGGAAGGATGGACACCAGAGGTATTGCAGAACATGCGTCAAAGAGCGCGCGGCAAAGAGATATTCAGAGAAGCGCGAAGAACTACTCGCGCAATCGAGGGAATGGCATCTCCAGAATCGAGAGTCAGTATTGGATAGGAAAAGGACGAACTATGCCAAGAACCAAGCGAAGGAGCGTTCTCGTTCCTTGGCATGGAAGAATGCAAATCTCGGTCAGGCAAATCAAACAGCCCGCATAGCGACCATTCAAAGAGACGCGATTCCAGTGTGGGCAGATATGGAGGCCATGAAGGCAATCTATCAGGCTGCAGCAGAACTCTCACGAGCAACCGGGGCGAGATATCACGTCGATCATATTGTGCCAATACGCAATGAGATCGTATGCGGGCTTCATTGCGAAGCCAATCTCCAAGTTCTGACCCACAGCCAAAATAGCAAGAAGGGCAACCGGCACTGGCCGGACATGCCAGACTGACATTGACATCACACAAGAAATCTACTATTTTGCAGTTACTTGGCATGAAATTGCTCAAATCCTAAATTTTGTGAGTGATTAGACTCATGCGAATGGGTTTTCAGGCATAAGCGAGCCGTCAATCGCTGGATTGGCCCGTCAAGTTGGTCTCCGCAGGGCAGAGACAAGTCGCGGATGCGCAAGCACCGCTCCTTCGTTCCCTGTCTCTCGATTGGAGTGCCAACGTGGCCAATAGCCTGCTCACAATCGACATGATCACCAACGAAGCCGTGCGCCTGTTCACGCAGACGAACGCCTTCCTGCGTCGTGTCGACCGTCAATACGACGACCAATTCGCCCGCACGGGCGCCAAGATCGGTAATACCCTGCGCATCCGCCTGCCCAACGATTATGTCGTGAACAACGGGCCGGCCATCACGCCGCAGGGCACCAACGAACAGAATACGACCCTCACGGTCGCCAGTCAGAAGAATGTTCCCGTTTCCTTCGGCACCGCCGAGAAGACGATGAGCCTCGATGACTTCAGCGAGCGCATCCTGGCGCCGGCAGTGAATCGCCTAGCTGCCACGATGGCGGCCGACCTGATCACCGTGGGCAATGCCGCAGCGAACCTGTCGTACAAGGTCGATGGTTCCGGCAATCTGGTTTCTCCGGACATGGGCACGTGGCTTGATGCGGGCGCGAAACTTTCCAACAACCTCGCGCCGCGGATGGATCGCACGATCATCCTCGACATGCTGACCGAGGCACGCACCATTCCCACGCTGGCGGGGCTGCTTAATCCCCAGAAGAAGATCAGCGACCAGTACGAGACTGGCATGATCACCAGCGATACGCTGGGCTTCGACTGGTATGACGACCAGACGGTGCAGATCCACACCAACGGCACGTTCACTGCGGGTACGGTCGCCGGTGCTGGCCAGACGGGTAATACCCTGACGGTCAATGCGATCACGGGCACCCTGAATAAGGGCGACATCATCACCATCCAGGGGGTGAACGCGATCAACCGACTGACTGGCCAGACGCAAGGTGTCCTGCGTCAGTTCGTGGTGACTGCGAACGTCAACAGTGGCGCGACTTCGATTCCGATCTATCCGGCCATCGTGCCTGCGCCCGCGGCATTCAACACCGTGACCGCTTCGCCGGGGAACACCGCGCCGATCTCGCTTGTGCTTCCCGCCAGCGCGCAGTACCGCCAGAACTTGGCCTTCTATCCGGAAGCCTTCACGCTGGCGACTGCCGACCTCGAAATGCCGACTGCTGGCGTGGTGTCGTCCGCGCGCGCGATGTTCGACGGGGTGTCCATGCGGATGATCGAAGCATACGACGTGATGTCGGACAGCCTGATCACGCGCCTGGACATTCTCTACGGCTTCGCTGCAATCCGTCCGGAATGGGCCGTCGCCGTCGCCGACGTTCTGTAACGCGCTCCGTCCCGGGCATCTCCTCCTCGATGTGTGGGATTTGGGGCGTCTCTTAACGGGGGCGCCCCTGTTTTCGAAGGAAAGCAGTCATGCACAACAACCGCGAATTCACCTCCGAGTATGTGTTTCAAGAGTTCCCGAAGTGGGTGACGTTGGCCGATGGCTCGATGTTGCTGGTCAACAGCGCGGAGGAAGAAGCTGTTGTCGTCGGCCCGAAAGAGCCTGAGCAAGAGGGCGACGCCACTGCACAAGCCGACAAGGCTGCACTGCTCGAGCAAGCGCGTGCACTAGGGCTGGATCCGCATGCCAACACCGGCGTGGAAAAGCTGAAACAACTCATCTCTGAAGCGAAATCCTGAACAGGAGCCTCATCATGAAAAAGATTCTTTCCCTGACGGCGCTTGCCATTGGCGTCTGCCTCTCGATGGCAGCCAATGCGCAATTCGTACCAACCGCAGCATTCCAGACCATCACTAACCAGTGCGGTACCTACTTCAAGCAGGGCAGCACGTTTTACGATGGCGCCGGCAATAGCGTTGGCTCCGCACTCCCGTTCTGCGCGGGTTCTCTGAGCACCCAGAACGGTGCGAGCGTGCAGATGCAACCCGCACAGTTCACGGTGGCCACGCTGCCCACGTGCAATGCATCCTCGAAAGCCCTGCTGCTGGTCGTGACCGATGCAACGTCGCCTACTTACAACGCATCCTTGACTGGCGGCGGCGCTGTGACAGTGCCAGTGGTGTGCAACGGCTCTGCCTGGACCTCTCACTAACATGTCCAGTCCTCTGCCGACAACCCCCCGCGACATCATCAACCTTGCGCTGAAGACGGCCAACGTCCTCGGCGTGGGGCAAACCGCGTCGGCAGAGGATACGAACGACAGTTTCAATTTGCTGAACATGATGATGGCGCAGTGGCAGCGCCGTCGTTACATGGTCTATCAGTTGATCGATTCGGCGAAACAGGCCACAGGACAGCAATCCTACACGGTGGGTCCGGGCGGAGATTTCAACATGCCGCGACCTTCCAAGCTCGAGTTCGCCTACTTTCGGCAGAACGTGGCCACCCCGTTGCCTGTGGATTATCCGCTTGAGATCCTTCGCGCGCGCGAGGACTACAGCCGGATCAGCATCAAGACGTTGAACGCCTTCCCGCAGTTTGCTTTCTACGATGGCGGCAACCCGCTGGGCAATCTCTATGTCTGGCCGATCCCCAACGATCAGTACGAAATCCACATCGTGGTCATGCAGCAGATTCAGCAGTTTGTGAATCTGAGCGATCAAATCATCTTGCCCCCTGAGTATAAAGCGGCGCTCATGTGGAATCTGACGCTGGAACTGTACCCATTCTATGGCTTGCCGGTCAGCGACGTGGTGAAGGGAAAGGCAGAAGCCTCCATGCGCATCATCGAGGAAGCCAATGCGCAGATCCCGCAGTTGCAGATGCCAGCCGCACTGCGGGCTGCGAGTGGCACATACAACATTTACGGTGACTTCTATATCGGGAGCAATGGGCCATGAAAGCCGCGCTCACGATTGGGGCATACGAAGCGCGCAGTGTGTTGGCGAGCGCTCAACGGTCGGTGAACCTGTATATGGAGCCGAACCCGAAGGACTCCCCGTTTCCGTACATGCTGTACCCAATGCCGGGTCTGCTTCGAGTTGCGCAAGCAAGTCCAGAGACCGCCAGCGGCTGGCGAGGGCTCTATTGGGCGACCAATGACCGCGGCTATGGAGTCTGCGGCGACACGATGTATGCCATTTCCTCCGATATGTCATTGACTGTCCTTGGGCAACTTGGATCGTACCAAGGCATCGTGCATATGGTCGACAACGGCACGACTCTGATCGTGGTCGACGGCACGCCGAACGGCTATCAGGTGACGCTGGCTGATGATTCGTTCGCGCTGATCAATCAGGGTGCGTTCTACGGCGCTGACTACATCGATATGGTGGATGGGTTCTTTGTCCTCAATCGACCCAATACCAGCCAGTGGTATATCTCGCTGAACAATCAGGCAAGCTTCGACGCGACTGATTTCGCATCCAAGAATGGATTCCCTGACAAGGTGGTTGGTGTCGGTGTCGCGCGCCGCTACCTCTATCTCTTTGGCCAACTGACTAGCGAAGTGTGGTTCAACGCCGGTAACACGGCATTTCCATTCGAGCGCCTGCCGGGTGTGTTCATGCAGTATGGATGCATGAATGCCAATACCATCGCACAGATGGATGGAGATTTCTGTTGGCTCGCGCGCTCGGAGCAAGGCGACCGGATCATTTGCCGTGCTCAACAGTTTCAGGCAACGAAGATTTCCACGTTCGCGATGGACAACGAGATCGCTGGCTATGACACGGTGGACGATGCCTTCGCTTACACCTTCCAAAGTCTTGGCCATACCTTCTATGTGATCACCTTCCCATCGGCGCAGAAGACATGGTGCTATGACCTGTCTACCGAGCAATGGTGCGAATGGCTGTCTATCGACGAGAACGGCGAGTTCCAGCGCCATCGCTCCAACTGCTATGCCCTGTTATATGGGCGCCGCATCGTGGGAGATTTCGAGAATGGCAATCTCTATGCAGTAGAGCCAGAGGTCTATCTGGACAATGGACAGCCGATTCCACGGCTACGCGGCTTCTATCACGGCGTGGATGATGATTCCAGTCGCCTGAGCTATCGCGAATTCATTGCCGACATGGAAGTGGGCAATGGCGCGGGCAACGTCGAAGTGCCTCTGTATCTTCGCTGGAGCGACACCCGCGGCAAGTCATGGGGGAATGCTATCGAGACGAGCCTAGGCCGAGAAGGGGAGTACATCAAATCACTGCAATTCCAGCGGCTTGGGATGGCCCGCGACCGAGTATTTGAGCTCTGGTGGTCAGCGCCGGTGCGCACAGCGCTATCGGGTGCTTGGGTTCAGGTCAACAAGAACAACGAGTGACAGTCGTGGCTAACCTGCAAAGTGACGTTCCTCTCGTGAATGCGCCGATTGCCGATCCAAAGACCGGCGTCATTACGGAGGCATGGTTGCTGTTCCTGATACAACTTTGGCGTCGGACTGGTGGTGGCGGCGGAGACACGCCTACAAGCATCACATTGGATGATGTGTTCAGCGTGGAACAGACCTTTGGCATTGCTGGATCTACTGACACGGCGCGCGATGTATTGGCCACCGAGGCAACGCTGGCGCAACCGAACCGCCAAGAAGCACTGCTAGAAATGATCTTCGCGCCCGCGGGCGTGCAGGTCGACATCGTGGATAAGACGTTCACGGCAGGTACCGACTTCACGCCTGGCACAACGACAGCGCTGACACTGACAAAGGTCTTTGGCGCTATTCCGCGGCTATGGGTGTACTTCGATGGCGTGTTTCAAGGCGATGACCAGATTTCTTCTCTTGTGGGCCTGACATTGACATTCACCGCACCGATTCCTGTTGGTGTGACGAAGGTCTACATCAAGGGCTTACTGTTGGGGTAACAAATGCAACGGATTCCGAAGGCAATCCTCGCGGCACAACTGACCACCTCGGCGGCCCCATATTACACGGCGCCATCCGGAACGGTCGGGACCGTCAATAACCTGTCGTTTACCAATACAACGGCGGGTGTTGTCAAGGTAACGGTACATCGCGTTCCCTCGAGCGGCTCCGCTTCTGCGGGCAACATGCTCGTGTCCGCCTATTCACTGCCCCCGGGACAGACCTATGTGCCGCCGCAATGTATCGGTCTGCAACTAGAGCCCGGCATGACCCTTCAGGCATTGGCTGATACAGCAACTGCCGTGACGATCATGGGTGGCGTTTATGAAACTTCTGGGAGCTGATCTATGACTAGGTTTCTAGGTGTCGCAGTTGATCCCATCGAAGGGGCTACGTTACTCAATCCGCAGATGACTGGTGGTCGCATTGCGCGTACTAGCGGTGTATCGCTCGTCCTCGCCCAATCCGCCGTCCCCGCGTCGGTGACGGGCACCACGTCCGAGACGGTCTTCGCGACGATCCCGATCCCGGCCGGGGCGATGGGCCTGAGCGGCGCCTTGCGCGTCACGACGCAATGGTCGATGACAAATAACGCCAACACGAAGACCGGGACGATTCGATTGGGAGGAACCACCATCGGTTTCTTCGGAAATTCTGCATCCGCCAGTCTGCAGCATCAGGTAAATACGCGCGCGCGCAATTCGATGGCGAACCAAGTATCCGGGGCGGGTGGAAGCAATTCGTTCGCCGGGTCAACCGGCACTGTGGTTGCCACCACCGTTGACATGTCGGCAGCACAAAACCTGACGATCACCGGGACCTTGGCCGTCAGTACCGACACACTTACGTTGGAGTCCTACACCGTGGAGTTGCTGAACCCATGATCCAGATCCCGGTAGTGAACATCGGCGCGAAGGGCGATGACCTGCTTCTGGCCCCAACGCAACCCTTTCCCGCAGACGCCATCGCCATCGTCTGCGATGGGCAAGCGTACACGGTGTATCAGCGTGGCGAGATGGTGCCGCAGAACGAAATCTCTGGGAGTTAAACGATGACTAAATTCCTTGGCGTGGCCACCGATGAACCTACTGTCGCGTCGCTGTCTTTTACTGAGGCACCGGCTGATAAGGTGACTTCGATCTATCGCATCAACGTGACGCTCTCGCCTGCACAGGTCGCAGCGAATACGACTGCCGAACAGACTTTCACGGTGGCTGGTGTGCGCGTGGGTGATGTGGTGTACGTGAGCAAGCCAACTGCACAGGCAGGACTCGGCATCGTCAACGTGCGGGCCAGCGCTTCGAACCAGATCGCTGTCACGTTCTCGAACAATACGGGGACGCCGATCACGCCGACTGCAAGTGAGGTCTATCAAGTCGGGGGCATCCGCTGATGCGCAACTTCTTGAAAATCGCCGAGGGGATGAATGTGAAGCCTCTACTGAATGCTATTTACAGGAAGCCGGAACTGTGGAAGGCAGACGATTTTCTGCGCAAGTTCCCTCAAGGGCCATTCGGTGAGACGGACACGATCTATCTTCGGTTTCAGGACCATGTGCCGGTAGAAACCGATGAAGAACTACAACTCTATCAACAGAACAAACTTGCTGGCCATGACCTGCATGAATGCCCGTGGCGCGCAGAGATCAACGAACTACCCGAGGCGCGCGCGCTAATCATGGCGCTGATGACAGCGACTGGCGCGACACGGCTCGGGCGATGCATGATCAATCGCATCATTCCAGGCGGCCAGATTTTCCCGCATGCTGACTCGAAATGGCATGCCGAATATTGGGACCGCTATCACATCGTCATCCAGTCGGAACCGGGCAACACCTTCCGCTGTGGCGATGAAACGGTATGGATGAGGGAAGGCGAAGTGTGGTGGTTTCAGAATGCTATCGAGCATGAAGTATTGAACAACAGCGCGAATGATCGCATCCACCTTGTCATTGATCTGAGGTTCTGATGATTACGTTCATGGTCGAGCGGTTCTCTGATGTCTACGAAGAACTCCTGCCGTTGCTGCATGCGCACTACGGTGAGATTTCGACGCACAAGGACCATGACGTCCCGCTAGAGCCGATGATTGAAGTCTACCGCGCGCGCGAGGCAGATGGCTCGCTGATGATGGTGATCGGGCGCGAGGAAGGGGCAATTGTGGCCTATCTCGTGGCATTCATCGCGCCAGGGTTGCACTACCGCTCGTGCCTCACCTGCTCGCCTGATATTTTCTTCGTGCGGGAGGACAAGCGCACCGGCATGGCTGGCGTCAGGATGATGCGTTTCGTGGAAAAGGAATTGCGCCGTCGCGGCGTGAAGCGCTGGGCGATGGGCAGCAAGGTTCAGCACGATGCCTCTGCGCTGTTCCGCTATCTCGACTTCAAGCCGGTCGAGACGATGTACGAAAAATGGCTGTAATGGAGAACTGAAATGGTCGCAGCAGCAGTAGCCGGAGGGGCAATCGTTGGCGGTGTCGCCAGCGGTGCGCTCGGCGCGAAAGGCGCTAAGGATGCGGCCAGCACGCAAGCCGACGCAGCAAATCGTGCTGCTGACCTGCAATGGCAGCAGTTCCAGCAGGTGCAGCAGAATCTGCAGCCGTACATGGATCTTGGCAGCAATTCCATTTCTGGATTGCAAGCCCTCCTGAACGGAGGTGGACTCACGCAGCAATTCAACTTTAACCCATCGCAAAAACAACTCGAACAGACGCCGGGCTATCAATTTACCCTTCAGCAGGGGCTTAAGGGTGTAGATAATGCGGCGGCGGCAAAAGGGTTGAATCTCTCGGGCGCACAGTTGAAAGGCATTTCTGACTATACGACTGGATTAGCAGACCAGACCTACCAGCAGCAATATAAGAATGCGCTGCAGCAGTTCATGACGAACTACGGCATTAACTCTGATCAATACAACCGGTTCGCTGGTTTAGTTGGACTGGGCCAGAATTCGGCGGCAGGCGTTGGGGATGCAGGATTGCAAACTGCCGCCAATGCTGGCGGAATGTTGGTCGGAGGCGCGAATGCTCAGGCAGCGGGCCAAGTCGGTGCTGCGAACGCCATCAGTGGCGGCATTGGCTCCATCGGCTCGGGAGTGGGGCTCTATTCGCTGCTGAGGAACAACAACAACCCTTTTAGTTCGGGGTCGTGGGCGACGCAATATAACGCAAACGACCCCAGCACCTATTTTAACGACCCGAACGCATACGGTTGAACCTCATGGCCCAGATCGACGCATCCATTCCGCTCGGCATCAAGCCTCCGCAAACAGGGCTGGCTCAACTTGGTCAGACCGTGGATACCGCGCGCGGGCTTATCGGCCTGCAGTCTGCCTCGCAGCAGTTGGGGGCCAATCAGATCATCTCTCAGGCCTACCAGCAGGCAACCGACCCACAAACAGGCCAGGTGGATTTCGGCAGGCTTCAAGCCCTCGCCACGCAGGGCGGTGCAGGGGCATTCCTGCCTGATTTCATGGCGAAGATCGCCTCTCAGCGCAATCAGCAATTGTCATATGACGCCGGCAAACTGGAACTGGCACTGAAGCAACAGACCGATATTCGCAATCGGATTGGCTCTCTCATGTCTTCGCCGAACTATGGCAAAAGCGACCTGAAAAACGAGATCATCGGTGCAATGGGTCAAGCCTTGGCATCTGGTACGTTGCCGCTCGAGCAAGCACAGCGAGAAGTAGCCAGCATTCCCGGCGACCCGGCTGCACAAGCCGAGTGGATCAAGCAGCATTACCTGAATTCGCTGTCGGGGGAAGCCAAGATTCAAGCCATGCTGCCGCGCACGCAGGTACTGAATACTGGTGGTCAGACGCAGGTGCTGAACATCGACCCGCTGACTGGCAAGCCCAGCATCGCCGGTTCTCTGCAAAACACGTTGACGCCTGGCGAAGCCTCCGCAGAAGTCCCGGGCGTCACGCCAGAAGGCACGCCCTATACCATGACGCGCGCCCAGCGTCTTGCAATGCTACAGGGCGGTGGTGGCGGCGCTCCGGGAGCAGGCGGGGCCTATACGGGCCGTTTCCCGGGAGCAGAGGGAACGCCCGCGGGCGCCCCTAGCGCTGCTCCGGTTCCTGCGGGAGCATTGCAAACGGGTCTTTCCCCAGCAGCACAGGCGACGCAAGCATCCGGCGCCAGTGCACAAGCCAGCCAATCGGCTACGGCGGCACAACAACTCCATGACTCGGCGGCAGATGTGCCGATGCGTATCAGTCTTCTGAATCAGGCACGCGATGCATTGGGTGGGATCAATACGGGCCCGGGCTCGGACTGGCGCAATACGGCTAAGTCGTTCGCTAATGCGCTAGCACCGGATGTAGCCAAGAAAATCGGCTGGACTGGCGAGGTGAAGGACTTCGATGAGTTTAAGAAGATCCTGACGAACTATGCATCGTCGGTGTCGGGCTCGCTCGGCACCGGAACGGATGCGCGTCTGAATGCCGCGGTGACGGGAAATGCCAACCCGAATATCTCGAAGCTCGCCAACGATGACATCCTAGTGAAGACGATTGCCGCGGAGAAGATGCGCGCCGCGCAGGACTATGCCTGGCAGAACTCAGGTAACACGCCGGACAAGTTCAATCAGTGGCAGTCGCAGTGGAACAAGAATGTCAGCCCCGATGCATTTGCCTTCGTGGAGATGAGTCCGACTCAGCAAAAAGATTTTCTCGCGCGACAGCAAAAAACCGGAGCGCTCGGCAAGTTCAAATCCGATCTCGGCAATCTGGTACGTAGCGGCGTCATCTCGATGCCCGGGAGCCAGTAATGGCAAAACAACCTGATCTCTCGCCATTCATCCAAGCCTCCGCACAGCGCTGGAACGTCGATCCCGCGTTATCTTCCTCTGTCATTCAACAGGAATCGAGCGGCAATCCGGGCGCAGTGAATACGGAAGGTGGCGGACAAGGTGCATATGGGGCCATGCAAGTCCGCCAAGCGGCTTTGGCTGATTACAACAAGGCAAATGGTACCAAGTACAGCATGCAGGATCTGCTGAAGCCGCAGATCGGAGTAGACGTTGGCACTTGGTATTTGTCACAGCAACTTGACCAGTTCAATGATCCGGTGAAGGCGCTGATTGCCTATAAGCAAGGGCCAAACTCGTCAGATGTTGCCAAGGGCGCCCATCCATATGCCAATCAGGTGATGGCGCGGCTCCAGGGCGCGCCGTCCAAACCGGCCATGCTCCCCGGTGTGCCGGCTGCGCCGCAACCTAGCGCAACCGACGATGATGCGATTCTGGCCGCTTTCTCGAAAGGTGGTGCTGCTCCAGGAAATGCGGCGACACGCCCAGATAGCGATGACGCTATCCTATCGGCCTTCACCAAGGCGCCGTCGGAATCGCCTGCAGCAAAGCCCACATCTGTTCCACAACAGACCCCAGCCGCGCCTACCGCAGAAGCGCCCGGGAAAATCGAGTCTTTCGGTGCCGGTCTTGGGCATGGCTTCGGCAGCATCATGCTAGGTGGGCAGCAATTGATCGGGAAGGGGCTATCGGCTCTTGGTGCAGAGAAGGCGGGTAACTGGCTAGTCAATGATGCGAATGCTGGGTTGCGCAAGATCGGCGGTGAGTTTGATCCTTACCAGCAGACCAACCCTCTGACGGCCACGGCCGGCGACATCGGCGGCTCCATCGTGGCCACGGCGCCATTGGCTGCCGCAGCGCCAGTCGCTAGGACTTTGGGGGGCGCCGCAGGCATTGGAGCAGGTCTTGGCGCGGCAAATGCCGCATTGACGCCCGTCTCTCCTGATAGCCAGAATTTTGCCGTTGACAAGTTGAAGCAGATTGGGACTGGCGCAGCTGTGGGAGGTATTATTTCTCCACTGGCGCGCCTCGCCGGAAACATGATCTCTCCGAATGTCTCTGGGGATGTGCAAACATTGATGAGCAAAGGAGTGACGCCAACACCAGGCCAGATCCTCGGCGGAGGTGCTGCACGTACTGAAGCGAAGTTGAGTAGCGTTCCAGTGCTGGGAGATATGATCAAAAACGCCCAGCAGCGCGCGGTGAATGATTTCAACCGGGCTGCCTATAACGAAGCGCTGGCACCTATCGGCAAGAAGTTCAGCGGAGAAATCGGCCAATCTGGTATCGAAAAGGTTGGGCAGGAAATCGGAAAAGTCTATGACGATGTGCTGCCCAAGATGCAGTTGAAGGTCGATCCGCGGTTCCAGTCTGATGTGACGCAACTCGGACAGATGGCACAGGGTCTCCCTGAACAGCAACAAAAAACGTTCATGAATATTTTGCGCACCCAAATCTTTGGGAAGCTAGGGCCGCAGAATATAATGGATGGCACTGATTTGAAGGGTGTCCAGAGCGAACTAGCCCGCACTGCCAAGGGTTATCTTGGGGATGCCTCATTCGATAACCGCCAACTCGGAGCTGCAGTAAGTGCACTGCGCGATGCTGTCGATAGCAACCTGACGCGAGTGAACGCGCCTGATCTTGCCAAGAAGCTGAGTGATGCTAATCAGGCATGGGCCAATTTTGTTCGGCTACGCACGGCTGCGGCATCAACTGGTGCAATGAACAATGAAGGCATTTTCACTGCCGCGCAACTGCAGAGTGCGGTGCGTTCGGCTGATAAATCTGTTGGTAAGGGAGCCACAGCAACCGGGAACGCCCTAATGCAGGATCTGTCCGGAGCCGGTCAACGTGTCCTAGGGAGCAAATATCCGGATTCTGGAACCGCGGGGCGTGGTCTGATGGCATTGCTGGCGCCTGGCTCCATTGGCGCAGGTCTCGTATCAGCGCCTGGACCTACGCTGGCGACCCTGGGTAGTATTGGTGTGGGATCTCTGCCTTATACGCAGGTCGGCCAACGTCTAGCGGCGGCGCTTTTGACACAACGCCCACAATTTGCCCAGCCTATAGGCAATGTAGTACGTGATTATGGGACGCTGCTCGCCCCCGGATTGGTTCCTTCGTTGCTTCCTGGTAGCCAATGAACAACGGATGCCATAGATAACGGCTGAACCTACAGTGGTTCCGATGATGCGCAATGTTTCGTCGGTCATAATGATGAAGGTCTAGTCGAGCCTTAAATCGTCGGAAAGCCCGTGAAGCAGTCTCCTAGGGCAGAGACAGAAATCGGTGCGTGTGCGCCTTTTGCTGCCTTTGGCTATTTCCATGACTGCTTCGATTCTCCCCAATGCTGTAACGCATTTCGATGATAACAACGGCAATCCGCTTGCCGGGGGACAGGTTTTTTTCTACATCCCGAATACTTCCACACTCAAAAATACGTGGCAGGATCCTGAGCAAACCATCCTCAATACTAATCCTGTGATCCTCGACTCTCGCGGGGAGGCCATCATCTGGGGCAGTGGCACTTATCGTCAGGTTGTCAAGGATTCGGACGGCAATCTGATCTGGGATCGTATCACGGAAGATCCCAACGCCGGCCTGACCGGGAACATGACTGATGACATGTTCATCGCAGGAGTGGATTTTACGCCTGGCGTAACGACGACTCTGACATTGAGCATCGGAGCTGGATCCCTTGGGAATGTGTGGATATTCTTCGATGGCGTCTTTCAGGCTGACGATCAAGTCAAGTCCCTTGATGGCACTACGCTCGAGTTCAATGACCCGATCCCTATTGGAGTTTCTCTAGTCACGGTCAAGATCGGCAATACGATTGCAATCGGAACACCGGGTGCCGGCACTGTGACGGATGCCTCTGTCGCGCTCAATGCTGCGATCAAAAGTTCAAAACTCTCATTCCTTCAGGCCGGTACGGGCGCAGTCAGTCGAGCAGTCCAATCCAAGTTGCGTGAGTTCGTCAGCGTGACCGACTATGGAGCAGTGGGAGACGGCATTACTGATGACACTGCAAAAATTCAGGCAGCCATCGATGCTAACAAAGGCAGTGCGATTATTTTTCCTGCCGGAAAAATTTTCCTATCGGCAGGGATCATGCTCAATGATTCGACGTACAACAACACCATTCTGATTTTCGATGGCTGGTGCAAGCTAAAGCCGGACGGCGGAAACATAAATTTCGGTGGCTCGTGGGTTGGCCTTGTCATTAAAGACTGCGATGGTGTGATAATGAATCCCAAATGGGATGGAAATCGCTCCGCCATGTCTGACAATGAGCACATTCATTGTGTTGGTTTTGCTGGCGCAAGGAATGTGTACATCCCCGACATGATGGTCAAGGAAATCCGCGCAGACGGGCTCTACATCGGCCAAAAAGATTGGCTGTCCAATAGCGATAACTCTACGCAGATTAAGATCGGCGCATTCAACGCATTCAATTCTGCAGATGATGGCCGTAATGCTATCTCCATCATTTCAGGAACGATCATCGACATTGATACGGTCCGGTCTATTAATGTAGGCGGCATTGTCGGTGGATTCACAATGCCTGGGGGTGTTGATATCGAGCCAGACCACGGCTATCAGACATGCGCCAATATACGTATTGGTTACGCAGATATTATGACAGCTGGAACTTCGGGACTTGGCGTCTTCGGTAAATCTATCTCTGGTGATGATTCGGCTCGTGACTGGAACTGTTTCAATATTCTAATTGAGAACTGCAACATCCTGAAGACAGGTACTTCGGGGGCATCACTATCTTCTACTCCTTTCACGCGCGTGGCGGATCTTAAGGTCAAAGGCGTGCTGTCGTATAACAGCACGCGCGGAGCAGGTCCAGATCATGATTATTCTCAGCGCATCGACGCAGATTGGACCGTTACTAACGTAACGAATGGCGTTGTTGTCGGCCCCTCCAATACGGTTATCGATTTCTCTATCCGTGCGGAGGTTTCCAATTACACATTGGCCGGTATTCGCGTATCGGGATGCTCCCGCGGAAGATTTACCGGATGGATTTATGGGGCGGTAGGTGCAACGGCCTTTTCGATACAATGCCATGACGGTGGTCGCGCTGGCTTGACACAGGAAGATGTCGCATACGAAGTCGATACTCCATATGACGGAACTACACTACGCGCTTTCCGAAATGAGCCAGGAAATCTTGTTTCTTTTGGCAAAGGATGCATCGTACGAAACTGCGACTGGACCGGCTATCCGAATCAGGGCGCCACGAATGATGCTGCGATCCGTACCGAAAATGTCCTGGGATGGACAAATGCCACGGCTATGCCGACTTCCGGAACTTGGTTTTTCGGCACGTTCGTTAAGAACGATGTTCCTGCCCAAGCAGCAGGGAAAATCATGATCGGCTGGTCTCGTCTTAATACCGGCAGCAACAATGTGCTCAACAATGATTGGTCGCAGGTCTTCGCAACTATTTCCTGAGAGATGAACATGAAACATTTATTCGCCTTCATCGGTATTTCGCTATGGATGGCTGTTCTTTCCGCCGCCACGCTGACTCCAATTCAGCTTCTGAACCCAGCGGGATCGACGGCCGGTCAAGCGATCATTTCGACTGGTCCAAGCACTGCACCCGCATGGAGTACGCCGTCTCTGGCTGCGCCTGGACCTATAGGCAATACCACGCCGAGCACAGGAGCTTTTACCGCGTTATCTGCCACAGGTGCGATCACGCCTTCTTCGACTGCCGGTATCGTAGGGACTACTACCAACAACAACGCGGCTGCGGGCAGCGTTGGCGAGTACGTCGAATCACAGGTATCGACGGTTGCGATCACGAGTGGGGCGACGATCAACGTCACCACGATCTCGTTGACGGCTGGCGACTGGGATCTCGACGGAAACTGCTACTACAACGCAGGCGCTGGCGCATCGATTTCCGCGCAGGCATGTGCGGTCAATACAACTAGCGCTACATTGCCGGCGGCGCGACTGCGCACGCTCTATTCCTACAGCGGCACCACAGCGGTAGCGCAAAGCGCGATCGCGCCGACGCAGCGCATTTCCATCGCCTCGACGACGACCGTGTATCTGATCGGCTTCGCCAACTATGCAGGCGGCACCGTGACTGTCGACGGCATCATCCGCGCGCGACGGGTGCGATAGGCCATGAAAACGTCGGCCGCGGGCGTGCAGGCTATCAAGGTACGGGAAGGCTTGGTGCTTGAGGCGTACCCCGATCCAGGAACGCATGGTGCGCCTTGGACCATCGGATACGGCCATACCGGCCGTGACGTGTACAAGGGGCTGCGGATCAACGAGGCGCAGGCCAACGCCTACCTCGCTGCGGATGTGGTTGATGCTGAGCGAGTGGTCAATCGCGCGGTGGTCGTGGAACTCACTCAGGCCCAGTTCGACGCACTGGTGTCATTCGTGCTGAACGTGGGGGCTGGCGCCAAGGGCGTGAAGGATGGTTTCGTGACGCTCAAGAGCGGTCAGCCATCCACCATGCTGCGCAAGATCAATGCGAACGACCGCATCGGCGCGGCGGCCGAGTTTCCGAAGTGGAATCGCGCCGCGGGACGCGTGCTCCCCGGGTTGGTCGCCCGGCGCGCCAGCGAGCAATCTCAATTCTTGACGGGGAAACCATGACAGACGATCAGACCACCTGGCTCAAGCTGGGGGCAGGCGTCCTTGTTGGCGGGCTGCTTTCGCTTCGCAATCTTCCGGGGAACAGGTGGCAGCGCGCGGGGTCGTTCATCCTGAGCATTGCCCTCGGCACAATCATCGGCCTGGCCGCTATCGAGTATTTCCATCTCGACATGCGCAGCTGGACCGCGGTGCTCGCTGTGGCGACTTCTACCGCCTTCGGTTTTGCTGTGGCCATCAATGCTATGCAGCAGATCCCCGAAGCGTTGAAGGCACTGATGCGGCGCTTCCTCGGGAGCTGATATGCAAACCATCAACCTGGTGGCCAACGCCATCATCTTCCTCGGATCGTTCTGGGCGCTCTACACCCAGAAGGTGCCGACCCGTACCGGCGGCGCCGTGGTGCTAGCGCTGCTGTCCCTCGGCGCGCTGGGCAACATGAGCGCGCCCCAGGCTTGCCACAGCGGCCCGGAGATCGGGCTCAATGCAGCGGTCGCGCTGGGCGTGCTGTGGGCGTTCTGGCGGCTGGAACTGCGGCATCTGGTGAAACGGGGGCATGCATGAGCATCCTCGACCCGCGGGTCTGGATCGCTTGCGCGCTGGCGCTGCTGGTGGCCTATGGCGGTGGCCGGTGGCAGCAGTCCCGAACGGACGCGGCCACCTACCAGGCCAAGACGACTGCCGCGGCACTGGATGCAGCCCGCGTCCAGGTCAAGGCGGTGGATGATGCCCGCATTGAGGAACAGCGCCGCACCGCCGCGCAAACGGAGATCGCCAATGCTGCAACGAAAGAAATGGTCGGCGCGCGCGCTGATGCTGCTGCTGCCAATGATGCTGCTGGGCGCCTGCGCCAGCGAGTTGCCGAGCTACTCGCCACCGGTCGCGCCACCGGCAATCCCGCCGCTGCCAGCACAGGCCCGGCAGCCGACGATCCCATCGGCATGCTTGCCGACGTGCTCGGCCGCGCTGACCAGCGCGCGGGACTCCTGGCTGAATATGCCGACAGCGCCCGCGTCGCCGGCCAAGCCTGCGAACGGGCCTACGATGCACTGACGCCCAGAGATTGATCTGTCCTATAGGGGATATGCCTGCACAGTAAAATCAAGCACTTAGGAGCGGTCAGCATGGAGTGCTATAGGGAGACTAAACAGAGATATTCTTTTTAAAATCAACGGGATATGGTAGATTGAAGCACGGGTTAATAGCCTATCGGGGGTTCGAATCCCCCTCTCTCCGCCACTGATTCCATATGGCTTTGCGGGTTAGTGGTTGCTGATGGCGCCCTATAGATTTGGCGGTGTCCTATTCAGCCACTACCGCAGAGGCTGCACCAACTCAGGTTTGCGCCGATACACCCGGTCCGTGATCCTGCTGTCAGCGTGGGCCATCAGCGCCCGCGCATGCTCCACCGTAGCTGCATCGCTTGCGCATTTCGCGCGCAGGTCGTGCTCGTTGAAGCGCATTTTGACCTCCGTCTCCTTCAGCACGCGCTCCATAAAGCCGCGCCACATCGAATCCCACCCGCCGGCCCGGCCCGTTTCCTCATTGAGATAGGACTGCCCGTCGCGATTGCAGAAGAGCCAGGGTGAGATACGCACCGGCCTCGCCTGCTTGGCCATTTCGACGCTGGCACGCAGCTCGTCCGTCCAGGCCAGGATGATCCGCTTTGCGGTGCTGCCGGCCGTCTTCGCCGGCGTGACGTGAATGCCGTCCTCCTGCAGGTCGGACATAGTCAGGCGCAGCAGATCCCCGCGGCGTAGCCCAGTGATCAGCTTGACCCGGATGTAGGCCTGCACCGCGAGGACGCTACCCGCTTTGCGTTTCGATTCCAGCGACAGGCATTCGACGATCTCCCAGTCCTCCACGTAGCGCGTGCGCGCCTTCTCGCTGGCCAGGCGCACCTCGCCCTTGAACGGGTGCCTATCGATGATTCCCCACTCGACCGCCTTGGTGAAAGCGTGCGACAGGATCTCAATCTCGCGGCGCGCTGCGACCTTCGATTGCCGGTGCTCTATGTACTGGTAGATCACCTGGGGCCGGACCCCGGAGATGGGGGCGTTGCCGAGCACGGCGCGCAGGCGCTTGATCGCCACCTGGTTCTGCACTCGCGTGCTGGGGGCTTTCGTGGGCACGACCTGGAGCGAGTACCGGTCCAGCAGTTGAGCGATCGTGCGCGTGTCCTCGGCGCTGGCCAGGCGTTCGGCCCAGACCTTGTACGCTTCTGGCAGCGACGCGCCGAGCCGGAATTCCTTTTTCCCATCCCACATCGCTTCCAGGCCGGGCGGGACCTGATAGTAGTAGGCGCCACGGCGCCGCCGCCAGCGCGTCGGCAGGCCCTGATTCTCCTTGTTACGCGGACGTGGCATCAGGCCGCACTCCAGTTCGGTTCCCACGCAGCGGGCTGGCGAGTGTCATTCGGCGCACCCATCTGCCCCTCAACGTGCGACCGCAATACGGCCACGCTGCCGTCTGGTCTCACCTTGTGCTCGATACCCATAGCCCGAAGCGCACGCGCCTGCGCACCGGGACGGCACCTATGCGTCAGTTCTTTCAATTCATCTGGCGATAGTGTCATGTTGCTCATCTCGTTCCCCTATATCCACGCCGCAGCTGGGTCGCGGCGGATCAAAGTCCCGGCACGCTCGGCATATCGCAGGCGCCTGCGTGCGTTCTTAGCATCGATCATTTCCGGCCGTTCATTCAGTATCTTCTTGCGCCATTTCGCCGATGCCGCACTATGCGAGATCGGCGCCGGCTTCGGCGTATCTTCGCCAGGGCCAAGTATCCACCGCGGCATCTTCATGCGGTGCCCAACCCATCCGACGATATGCAGATGTTCCGGATAGTGACGCTTCAGTTGAAGTGAGATATAGGCACTGTGGAACCCGGTGAGAATGGAGATTTCTTTGGCTGACCTCGCCACTCCATCGGAAAGCACGCGCTGAATCATGCGCCACGTCACGCATTCATCGCGCTGTACCGTCTTGTTGCGTGCGGGAAGGCCAAGAGCATGCGCTCGGCAGAAGATTGAGGATTGGCTGCGTCCCGGGAAATTAGTAAACCACTTTCGCACCGGGATGCCATTCGCCCAATGCTCGCGCAGTTTGGCGTCGTCTTCTTCTGTCCAATGTGTCCAGGCTTTCATCTTTGCCCCTTATCTCCTTCCGTTGTCGCGCGTCACCAGGCGCTCCAATGTGCTCGCTTTAATCTCAGCGGCTTCGGCGCGACCTTTGGCGTTGTCGAGCGCGTATCGGAGCCTCCGAATCTCATCAGCAGCATCTTTTCTTAGCTGCCTAGCTTCGGCGCTTTCGGTGAACTCGTTGTGCGAGTCGAGACGGGATAATAGGTTCATGGCAGGCACTCCATTACTTCTTCGATGAAGACGCGCGCGGCTTCCGCGGTAATGGCATTGCCGTAGGCGCGCAGTCGTCCCACTCGGGCGGAAGCCCCATGAGCCAGCGGCTGTGTGCCGGGTTCAACTGGCCGCCACTTTCCATCCCGGCACAGGAGCCAGTCAGCAGCTCTCCAGAGGCCGTTAATCGGGCCGGCTGCGACGTGTCGATCATCGCGACCCGTTGCCCCAGTGGAATTCCCGTGTCGTGCGGGCGAGGCGGTAGATCCCCGCGACTCGCATCCGTCGCGGTTGGCGTCGGCCAGCCCGCCAGCAACGGCGCTGCCTGCCCCAACGTCAAGCCGAAGCCATTGCCGTTGCCCACTCTGTCCTTGCACTCCTGACGACGCTCTCGCAATCTGTCCAGGTCCTTCGGTATGAATTCGCCTGCGGCCGGTGTCGGCCAGCCGCATAGTGTGAACACCTGCTCGCTCAATGGCTTCCCGCGCGGTTGAGCCAGCCTGCCCTCCAGAAACTCGGGAGAGCCGCTTGCCGAATGCCAGTCCCTCGCGCTTGGCGTCGCCCAGGGCGACGCCAAGCCAGTAGTTTCTGTCGCGGATGTGCGGCGCACCGACGCCCGCAGCCGGGAACGGCTGCGTCCCGAAGGCGTAATCCACGGCTTCCATGTCATCGTGTACAAGGTCGACCCAAGGATCTGCGTCCTTGCTCGCAACCTGTTCTCCAAGGACGACTGGAGGGCGGCACTCGCTGATGAGGTGGTACCAGAACGGCCAGAGGTGCCGCTCGTCAGCAAAGCCAAGTCCTGCGCCTGCCGCGGAGAAAGGTTGGCACGGACAGGAACCGGTCCAAACAGGTCGATCATCGGCCCAGCCGGCACGACGGAGCGCGAGTGACCAGACTCCGATTCCTGCGAAGAAGTGGCACTGGGTGTATCCGCGAAGGTCGTCTGGTCGAACATCTCGAATATCTCTCTCGTCTACGTCGCCTGGCGCGATATGGCCATCGGCAATCAGGTTGCGCAGCCACTGGGCTGCATATGGCTCGATCTCGTTGTAGTAGGCGCCCATGATTCAATGAATAAAAAGGCCGCGCGCCTCGGACGGGGAATAGACGCGCGGCGAAGTGAATATCAGTCTGTTCTCTGCTGGTCTTGCATAGCAGTGGCAGGACGGGTTCGTAGTTCCTTCACGCGCGCCGCATAGGCTGCGGATGCTACCTGCACATCATCTTCATTGAGCAACTGCATGGCCATCGTCTTTGCCGCATCCATTCCGTTCTTGTTCGTGGCCGATGCAACAGCCTCCAGCACCTCCGCCAGCGTGACGACCCTTAGAGGCTGTACATTGTGTGTAGCTTTCTTTCCCTTGGTTGCGATCAATGAGATAGCGATCTCGCGCTCAATGTGGCTCAGCGCGCGGATGCGAATGCCTCCAACTTCCATTCCGCCGAAGCGCACCTTCTCATCGTTATATAGAGTCATCGACTTACCGATCCAGTTTCTGCCGTCTTCCCCCCATGCAAAGATCAAAAGCTTTCGCATGGTTTTGCATGGCTTGAATGGACGTCCCTGATCATTCTCGTAATGCAGAATCACAGGCTGGTCCTCGCTGCCCATGCGCACATCGGTCAGGGTGATAGTCATGTCACCGCTGAGCAATTGTTCAGCGTTTAATTGATCGCTGCGTGGCACGATGGTGCCACGCAGATCGGTTATGTCAGACATAAGAAATCTCCACTTCCCTAGTAGCAAATGCATAGGCCGGCAATTCGATCTCGACTGTCTGCTCTGTGTACCCAGGCCACTTATTGGAACGCAGGCACTCCTCATAGATATCAAGTAGGCGCCGATATTCATTGAAGCCTTCTTCGCGGCTGTCGGTATTGAGGCGATAGGCTGCTGCCGCGAATGGCCACTCGGTCTCGACGGCGATGAAGATGAACTCGACCACATCGCGCCCAGACGCGAACGCATAGCCATCGCTATAGAACGCGTCCTGAATGTGGTATGCCTTCCGCGCGATTTGGCGCTTGAATTCTTCGGGGCTAGCATCGCTGTAGGTCTTCACATCCAGCAGACGATCAGTCTTTGATCCGCATGGGCTAACCCAATCAGGGCGACAGCGGCATCGCACACCCGTTTCTGGGTCTATCCAGCGCGCCGATACTTCTGCGCGTCCATTGCCGAGATATTCACGGATATCTGGCAGGCCTCGAATCGAATCAGCCTGGCGCATGGCTGCTTCATATTGATCGGGCTTAATACATACCCTGTCGACATTCTCTGCTTCAAAGTCCTTCCATATCTTCGTGCTGCGGATGACGTCCGGGCCGACGATATAGCGCTTGCTGAACTCGTCTGGCTCCAGCACGGCGCAGTGAGCGAGATTGCCTTCAAGTTGACCGACCTTCTGGCGCTCATCCGGTCGAGACGGGTCAAGCGAGCGCGAGTAGTAGATGAATGGCGACTGGTTTATCTGATCGAGGCCGGTCTTGCTGATCGCGCTCTTGTCAGCGTGGTACACATCAATCGGTTCGCCATAGCGAAGGCCGATCCAATCTTCAATGTTTAGGGCGTTCATTACAGCCTCGCGCCAGTAAGCGGGTTGTAGGCACCGCGGACCGGCGCGTTCTCACGTGCCATCACCCAGCGGCCACCAAGCGCTGCACGAGCTTTTTGCGCTAGACCCGCGCGCCGGGCAGCGGCTTTCTCCTCGGTGCTAAGGCCGGTTTCCACATGACGCAGGTCCTGCATACGGATAGGGGTGTCCATGCTCAGCCTCCAAAAAACTGCACAAGATTGGCGGCGCCCAGCACCGCTATCACCACCAGTGTCACCGCGAACAGCATGCGGTTGTTGCGGGCGCGTTTGATCAATTCATCATCGGGATGCATCACATCCTCCGCATCTCTGCTGCGCGATCCTTCGCATCCATACGAGCGCGGTCGGCCAACTCGTAGAAAACTTCCTCGCGCACCGTTTCGAGATAGCGCCTGCACTGGATCAGCAGCCAATAACTCTGCAGATCACCATTGAACTCATGCCAAGCGCCGCCGATCTGGATACGCACCTTGTCCACCACCACACCAGCAGGCGAACCGGTCATCGAGTCTGCGGGTACTGCGGTGAATTCGATGTGCAATGACCCCTCAAGCGTTGATTCGGCAGGGCCATCGAAGATCGCGTCGGTGATGATGTTGTAGGAACTCATATCAGGCTCCGGTTGCTTTGGCGATAGCGGCGCGGACTTGGTCCATCACGACATTCAGGTCTGCGCCGCATACATACGCGCCTTCGACTGCCTTCAGCGCCTCTAGCAGTTCCGGCGCGGCGGCGATCAGGTGGGCGTTAGCCTCCTGAATTGCGATGTGCTAACTGATGACCGTTTCAGCCACAAGCATTGCGACGTCCGAGTAGTTGGGCGTGTACGGCGCGCCATCCTGTTGAGCGACATAGAAACGCGTATCCCCGAAATGTTCCCAACGGGAAAATGACCACGGACCCGGCGTATGTGTGCTCATGCCACCCTCGCAGTGCTATCGAAGGCTAGATGGTTTGGAAGCAAAGCGCGGCGTTGCCGGAATAATCCCTCCAACTCAGCAATCATCGTGTCGAGTTCCGTGTCAGCCGCCAGCACCAAGCCGATCACATCACGCTGGTATTGCTGCAGCAGTTCACGGCCCAGCGACGCCATTGCCTTGTCGGAAAGATCGCCACGCAGGACAGTGGATGCTATGGCGCGTAGATAGGCCGCGGAATCGATCTCGTTGTCACTAGCGATGTCATTGGCATTCGTGGAAACGTCATGGGCGACAGTACGTTCCGCAGCTGTGAAGGCTTGGTAAATTGGCATGACTGGCTCCGATGATCAGGTTTCTATGCTCGGCTGATAGGTCCTAGGCGTTTTATCAAACGTCCAGGCAATAGCCTCATGCGCGGTCTTCATTTCGGGAGGAACGCGGATCATGTATTCCTTGAAGCGGGGCTCATCACTTACCGGCATCCCAATCGCGAGCATCGTGTTCAGACGGCGTCGTACCGCCGCGCTGCCGAACACATCCTCGGCTTCTTCGCGAGACAGAGAACCATCCGGCTCCGGCGTATTGTTCAGAACCCTAACCATCACAATCGGTTCGTCGTCCTGCAGATCCCGACGGTAGAGAATGCCGAAATCATCCTGGCTTACCTTCTTGGCGCCAGAGTTCAACAGGTATTTGGCTTGACCGTACTTCTCGATCATCACGCGGCGGACTTCTGCATTCGTCTCGTCATCAATCGACTTGATAGAAATGCGGTCTGCGCACTCGATGATCCATCCCGGAACCTGCACGCCGTGGACGTGATACAACTTCCACCCGTCACGCCATTCATGCGACGGACCGTTCAGGTTGTGAGGCCGGTGCTGATCATCCTTATGAATCTGCATAGGGAAATCGCTCACCATGCAGAATTCTTCGTGGATCACGCGAAAGCCTCCATGGATTGCTGCGTCTTCCCATGCCTGGTACTTCTCGAAAGCGGGCAGCTCGAGGCCAAGTTCTTCTCGGCAAGCCTCGAGGTAACTGGACAATCCGGCCCACATGTTTCCGCCTTGATAGGTCCTCCACCACCACTTGGCGCACTCGAGCCCACCTTTTCCAGCAAGCGCCGAGCAGGCGCTTGCTGCAAATTTTTCGGCGGCGTCCGTGGCGGCGACCGTGGCGTCGTCCGTGGCGGCGACCGTGGCGGCGTACGTGGCGGCGCGCGTGGCGGCGCGCGTGGCGGCGTCCGTGGCGGCGTCCGTGGCGTCGTCCGTGGCGGCGACCGTGGCGGCGCGCGTGGCGGCGTACGTGGCGGCGTCCGTGGCGGCGTACGTGGCGGCGACCGTGGCGGCGCGCGTGGCGGCGTCCGTGGCGGCGTCCGTGGCGGCGCGCGTGGCGGCGACCGTGGC
>Ga0255338_1001681_pt1 | contig 39125 bp, 36 predicted proteins | sample MeOH1_35cm_T4_19_FD_203715 | JGI IMG/M metagenome (GOLD analysis project Ga0255338, IMG submission 203715) | Sandy soil microbial communities from University of British Columbia, Vancouver, Canada - MeOH1_35cm_T4_195 | ecosystem: Engineered > Artificial ecosystem > Sand microcosm > Unclassified ... | reverse complement strand
AGATGGTGGCCATCGTGAACCGGGCCCTGCAGAAGAGCGTGGATCACCGCTACCCCTCGGCCCGCTTCATGGAGCGCGATCTGCGCGACTACCTCCAGCGGCTGGGCCCGCCCATCACGGAACACGACGTGGCGGAATACATGCAGGCCCTGCTCAACGGCACCCCCGAGAACCTGGAGCGCCTGATGGCCTCCCGGTTTCCGTCTCCCACCGGCTTCACGAGTGGCACGCATCGCAACCTGGGCCTCCAGATTGATACGGCCGTCCGGAAGGTCCCCCTGCCCAGTGAAGTCTCCGAGTCCGCTCCGGAACCGCTGGAAACCATCGAACCGATCCAGGAAGCCCCACCGAGACCCCGCTGGCTGCTGCCCGCGATCCTGGGCCTCGCGGCGATCCTCGTGGCCCTGCTGGCCATGGCCCGGTGGTCCTGAACTGGAGATCGGGATAAGATCAGCTTTTCCGAACAATTTCATCGCACCCAGGGAGTTCCCATGGATCTGAGCCAGGATCAGAAAGCCTTCTACGAGACCACCCGCGAGCGCTGCCGCTCCGAGGTGTCCCAGATCAATAACACCATTGCCTCCGAAGTGCAGCGCGTCAAGGAACTGCTCACCAGCCTGAGCAACCGCAAGACCGCCGTGCTCCAGATGTACGGCGCCGCCTGCGAAGTGCTGGGCGAAGAGAACGACCTCGCTGAAGAATCCATTGATATCGAATTCTAGCTATCGGCTGTCAGCTCTCAGCTATCGGCGGCCATCTACCTGCTTTTACTGACAGCTGATAGCTGATAGCTACTCGTGAATCCGCATCAGCGGCGCTGCGCATTTCTGGCAGTTGCTCTGATGCGGGGGGTTCTTCTTTCCGCAGTGGCTGCACACGAGGATGTGGGCCCGCTTGCGGCGCCAGATCCGCAGGTAGAGGACGCCGAGGAGCGCGATCAGCAGGCAGCCTTTCTGCCAGGGCTGGAGGAAGAAGCCCGTGGGGCTCTCGGCCTTCGGCTTCTCCGGCTGTTCGTGGAGGCTGAGGGTCGTGGGCTGGCTCATGGTTCGGCCCCTTCGTCGGGCAGTTCTTCAATCATCTCCATCGCCCCCTCGCCGAAGAGCCCGTCCTCGGGCAGGGGCGGCTCGAGGCCAGCCAGGGCCTGGGCCTCCAGGCGGCCTTCGCCGAAGTCCTCCAGCCGCGGCAGGTCATGGAGGCTCTTCAGGCCGAAGTGCAGCAGGAAGGCCTGGGTGGTGGCATAGGTCATGGGCCGGCCCACCACGGGCTTGCGGCCGGCGGGCGTGATGAGCTGACGCTCCATGAGGCTCTTCACCTGGTTGGCGCTGCTGGTGACGCTGCGGATGGCGTTCAGCTCGGTGATGGTGACGGGCTGGCGGTAGGCGATGATGGCCAGCGCCTCGATCTGCGCCGGCGTGAGCTTCCCGCTGCGCGTGGTCGTCACCAGCCGGGCGACCATCTCCTTGTAGAGCGGGCTGGTGGCCATGCGCCAGCCGCCGCCCACCTCGAGGAGGCGCAGGCCGGCGGGTCCGCTCAGGCGCTCCTGCAGCTTCTCGATACCCTGCTGGAGAGCCCCGTCCCCCAGGCCGGTGAGTTCCCTCAGCCGGGCCAGATCCAGCACTTCGCCCGCCGCGGTGAACAGGGCCTCCAGGGCACCCGGCAGGTCGCCACCGTCGTCCCAGAGGGGATCCTGGTTGAAGATCTCGGTTTCACTCACCGGTAAGCCCCCAGCCGCTGTCCCACCTTCACGCCGCCTCCGGTCTGGAGCGGCAGCCAATCCTTGGCCCTGGGCCCGCCGATGAGCAGCACCACCGTGGAGCCGAACTCGAAGGTGCCGAGGTCCTCGCCAGGCGCACAGGGCAGGAGGTCCACCTTGAAGCCGCCGTCCTTCGGTAGTTCCCGGCCGCCGAGCCAGCGGCCGTCGATCACGACGCCGCCCACGTGTGTGGCGCCCACCAGCACGGCGGCCACCTCGAGCCCCTCGCAGGAGCCCGTGCCCAGGGCGGTCCAGACGGCGCGGCGGTTGCGCTCGTAGAGGCGCGGGACGGCGCCGGTGCTGGCATCGTTCACGGGCCAGAGCTCGCCCTCCACGCGGCTGACGGCCGCGACCTGGCCTTCCAGGGGCACGTGGATGCGGTGGTAGTCCTTGGGCGAGAGGTAGAGCGTGAGGTAGTGGCCGCCCTCGAAGCGCTCTGCACCCTGCTCATGCTTCAGCAGTTCCGAAACCCGGTAGGGGAGGCCCTTGGCTTGGATGGCCGTGTCGGCCTGGATGCGGCCGCTGGCGATGATGCGGGCGTCCACGGGGCTGTTGAGGCTGCCGGGCCTGGGCGCGTCCTGGGGGCGGAGACCGGCCTTGAGGCGCCGGGTGAACAGGGCCTGGAGGCTGGGGTACTCTCCCAGGGAGAACTCCGCTTCCGCGAGATCGATGCCGTAGTGCCCGGCGAACCGGCCCAGCAGGGGCTCACGCCAGGCGTGGGGCAGGGGGCAGCCCGCGGCCCAGCCCACCACGCGGGAGCCCAGCTTCTTCGGGTAGAGCCCGAGCATCCTCAGCGCTAAAGGCCCCGGCGTCCAGAGCAGGACATAGGCTACCCAGAGCAGGGCGAGGACGAGCGCGACACGCGCCGGTGGGGGCCAGGACAGATGCATCCCGACAGGATAACCCGCCTAGGATGGACCGATGGACTGGACCCATCTGAAGCCTTCCGAAGGCCGCCTCATGCCCTGGAAGAATGGCGGGGGCAGGACGCTGGAACTGGCCATGGACCCTCCCGCAGCCACGCTGGCCACAGGCTTCCGTTGGCGCCTCAGCTCGGCGGAGGTGGCCGCTTCCGGGCCCTTCTCCGCATTTCCGGGCCTGGAGCGGTGGCTGCTCCTGTTGGAGGGGGCCGGCTTTGACCTCGACTTCGGTCCCCACGGCCGGGTGGCACTCACCGAACCGCTCGTGCCCATCCACTTTCCCGGGGATTGGCCCGCCATGGCCACCCTGGTGGACGGACCCTGCACGGACTTCAACCTCATGGTGGATCCCCGGCGCTGCCGGGCCCGGGTGGAGGCCTTCAGTCTGGCGTCCCCTCGTCCGATCTCCTTATCGGTGGCCTCGACCTTCATCGTCTTCGTGGCCCGGGGCACCTTGTATGTGCCTGAAGCGGGCCTGCACCTGGGGCGGCGTCATGCGCTGCGAGTGGACGACGGCCAAGGTGTCCTTCAGCTGATCCCCGGTCATGGGGGCGCGGCGCTGGTGGTTGTCGAAATCGGGGATCGCTAGCGGCCGACCACCAGGATCTGGAAGCTGTTGGGCACCACGATGGGGCGGGGCTTCGGGACCTCCGCCGTCGGGGCGGGGGTGGGGCCGAACTCGACGGTGGGGAGATAGATCCGGTGGGTTTTTTCGTCCAGGGCCAGGGTTCGGGCCCCCTGCTTGGTCGGGACCTGTTCCAGCACGCTGTACCGGTCCGGGCTCTCCTGGCGGATGACCGTGAGGGTGCCCTCCCCGTTCGAGCTGAAGGCTAGGCCCAGTCCGGGGTCGTAGGCCGCGGCGTCGGCGCTGGCCCCGATGGCGGGAGTGGCCAGTACCCTCCCGTTGCCGGCGTCGAGTACCGCCATGAGCTTGTTGCCCCCGACGATGAAGAGCCGGTGGTGCTTCAGGTCGATGGCCATGCCGGTGGGATCCTGGATCGGCGCCAGGGGCCATCGCTGCTCCACCACGAGTTTCCTGGCATCGATCACCGCGACTTCGGCCGAATCTTCCAGGTTCACGAATACGCGGCCCTGGCCGTCTGCCACGGCAAACTCCGGCTTGTGGCCGAAGGGGATGGTGCCCACTGCGTTCCCCGTGGCGGCATCGAAGACCGTGGCGTTCTTCCCACGGCCATTGAGGCTGAACACCCGGTTGGTGGAAGGATCGAAGAGGATGGCATCCGGACCTTCGCCGGTCGCCTTGACCTGGCCCAGGACCTCCAGGGTGGACAATCGGAAGATGGTGATGGTGTTGCTCCGGCCGTTGCTCGTGAAGCCACGGTCCAGGCCCGGGGCCAAGGCCACGCCGTGGACGCCGTCGGTGCCCTTGATCTCGCCGATGGGTTTGCCCTCCAGATCCAGGACCTGTACCCGATCCGATCTGGGCACGTAGAGTCGCTGGGTCGAACTGTCGAGGGTCACATAGTCCCACCCACCAGGACCGCCGACGGGCAGTGCCCTCTGCGTGTGAAAGCTGGGTCCGGGAGGCGATGCAAGGAGGCCAAGGGAGAGGATCGAAGCCAAGAAGGTTCGCATGGAGGCCTCTGGGAAGGATGCGAGGCTACCACGCAAGATGAGGTCGGCACGTGTTAACCTCCGGGCCAGCATCCAACCATTATTCCAACCACAAGGAGTCGGCATGAAGCTGAGAGTCTTCTCTTCTTTGATGGCCCTTGGACTCGCCGTGCAGGCGCAGACACCGGTGAAGATCGGCGTCATCAACTGCGCCACGGGCACCCAGGCGCCCATCGGCGAATACATGAGCAATGGCTACAAGCTGGCCCTGGAGGACCTCCAGAAGAAGGGCATCAAGGTCGAACTGGTCACGGAGGACGACACGGGCAAGCCCCAGGTGTCCATGTCGGCCATGGAGAAGCTGGTGACCCGCGACCGCGTGGCGGCTGTGGTGGGGCCCTACAGCTCCGCCTGCGCCAACGCCGTGTCCAAGCTGGCCGAGAAGTACAAGGTGCCCCTGCTGGTGCCCGTGGCCTCCAAGGAGGACATCACCCGCCAGAACCAGAAGTTCGTCTTCCGCCTCAGTGCCACCACCGAGGACTACGCCTCCATCCTCATCTCCATGGCCCAGAAACTGGGCAAGCCGAAGACCATGGCGATCCTGAACGAGAACACGGACTTCGGCACCTCCGGCGCGAAGTCGGCCAAGGCCTACGCGGCCCAGGTGGGCATCCAGGTGGTGATGGAAGAGGCCTACCAGGCGGGCTCGCCGGACTACCGCTCCACGCTTGCGAAGGTCAAGGCCACCAAGCCCGACCTCGTCTTCATGGTGTCCTATGTGGCCGACGGCATCCTGCTCATGCGGCAGGCGCGCGAGGTGGGCCTCCAGCCCCAGGCCTTCCTGGGCGCGGGCGCGGGCTTCGCGTCCTCCGAGTTCGCCCGGGAACAGGCCATCTCCAACAACGTGTTCTCCAGCACCCAGTGGACCACCGATGTGAACTGGCCCGGCGCCAAGGACTTCGGGGCGCGGTACAAGGCCAAGTTCGGCAAGGCCGAGGTCCCCTACCACGCCGCCAACGCCTACGCCTCGATGATGGTCATGGCGGAGGCCGCGGCCAAGGTGGGCGGGGATCGCGAGAAGCTCCGCGCGGAGCTGCGCGGCGGCCACTGGAACGGCATCATGGGCGATGTGCGGTTCGTGGACTACAGCGGTTACACGAACCAGAACAAGCACCAGATGCTGGTGGAACAGATCCAGAATGGCAAGCACGAAACCGTGTGGCCACCGGAGTACGGCACGAAGAAACCGGTGTTCCCCTTCAAGTGGAAGTAGCGGTCTTTTGAAGAGCCGGTGAGCCTGTCATCTTGGATGGCATGAACATCGGACACGCAATCACTGTCATGGCAGCGGCCTTCATGGCCGGGGCCATCAATTCCATCGCGGGGGGCGGCACGCTCGTGTCGTTCCCCGCATTGCTTGGCATCGGTCTCACCGGGCAGCAAGCGAACGTCACCAGCACCTTGGCGTTGTGGCCGGGTTCCATCGGCGGGTTCTGGGGCCATCGGGAGGACCTCGCGGGCATCCGGGCTTTTGCCCTGCGCCTGATGCCGCCCTCGCTTCTGGGCGGGGCGCTGGGCGCCTGGCTCATGCTCGTCACGCCCCAGAAGGTCTTCGACCAGCTGGTGCCCTGGCTGATCCTGGTGGCCACGCTCCTGTTGGCGGCCAATGATCCCGTCAACAAGATCCTGAAGCGGATGGGCAGCCATGACCGGACGCCGGGGTGGTGGATCGGCGCCATGATCTTCCAGTTCATCGTGGGCATCTACGGCGGCTACTTCGGCGCGGGTATCGGCATCCTCATGCTCGCGGCGCTGAGCCTGCTGGGTCTCACGGATATCCACCAGATGAACGGCCTCAAGAACCTGCTGGCTCTGTGCATCAACGGCATCGCCATCTTCGCCTTCATGGCGATGGAATTCCTGCGGCATCCCGGCAATGCGAAATGGGCCCTGATCCTGCCCATGGCCGTTGCCGCGGGTCTGGGCGGCCTCTTCGGTTCCCACATGGCCCACCGCGTGGGGCGCAAGACCGTACGCGTCGGCGTCGTCAGCATCGGCTTCATCCTCTCCGCCTGGTACTTCTACAAGCACTACGGAGCCTGAGGGCAGGCTCCAGCAGGCGAGCTGGTTCCCCGGATCTGGGAAGCTGAGGGTGGGCCTAGCGGTGCTCGTCCTGCCCTGTGAGAGAGGTGAAGTCCTCGCCGGGATTGATGAACTGATCCATCTCCATGCCGTGCTGCCGGTCATGGAGCTGCTTGTACCGGCCGTCCAGGGCGAGCAGCTCCCGGTGTGTGCCTCGTTCCACGATCTCGCCGTGCTCGACCACAAGGATCTGGTCGGCGCTTTCGATGGTGCTTAGCCGGTGGGCGATGACGAAGGTGGTCCGGCCTGCCCGCAGGCGGCGCAGGCCGTCCCGGATCATGGCTTCGCTCTCGCTGTCGAGGCTGGAGGTGGCTTCATCGAGCAGGAGGATCCTGGGATCCGCCAGGATGGCGCGGGCGATGGCCACGCGCTGGCGCTGGCCGCCGGACAGCTTCACGCCGCGTTCCCCCACCACGGTGTCGTAGCCCTGGTCGAAGCGGTCCACGAATTCGTGCACATGGGCGATGCGGCCCACGGCCTCGACCTCCTCCCGTGTGGCCCCGGGCTTGGCGAAGCCGATGTTGTCGGCCACGGTGCCGTCGAAGAGGAAGTTGTCCTGCATGACCACGCCGAGCTTGGCGCGGTATTCGCGGAGTCTGAGGGTTTCGATGTTCTTGCCGTCCACGAGCACCTGGCCCTGCTGAGGATGGTTGAAGGCCATGACGAGGGAGATGATGGTGCTCTTTCCGGAACCGCTGGAGCCGACCAGGGCGACGGTGCTGCCTGCGGGCACTTCGAAGGAGATGCCCTTCAGGATCGGGTTGCCCTCCTCGTAGGCGAAGTGGACCTCCCGGAAGGCCACGGCCCCCTCGACGGAGGGCAAAGGCTCCCGGCGGGCATCCTCCTGGTCCTCGGTGGGCATGTCGAGGATCTCCCGAACCCGGTCCAGGCCGGCAAACGCCTCGCTCACCTGGGTCCCGATGTTGGCGATCTGCACCACCGGGGCCGCCATCATGCCCACGAAAAACGTGTACATGATCAGATCGCCCAAGGTCATGCTCCCCGCGAGGATCGCCCGCCCTCCGATGATCATGATGAGGACGCCCAGGGCCCCGACGATGGCCGTGCCGAAGGCGGTGATGGCGCTGGTACCCGTCAAGGTCCCGGCGATGTTCTTGAAGAGGCGTTCGGTGCCTTCCGCGAAGATCCGCCGCTCCCGGTCCTCCGCCACATAGACCTTCAGGATCCGGATGCCACCCACGGATTCCGTGAGGCGCCCGGTGATGTCGGCCGTGATCTCACTGCGTTTCCGGAAGAGGGGACGGAGCTTCCGGAAGGCCAGCGCCATGGCCCCGCCAAAAACCGCCAGGAAGAGGACCGTGGCCAGGGTGAGCTTCCAGTTCAGCCAGAACAGCACGGCCAGGGAGATCACCGCCGTGAGCACGCCGCCCACGAGCTGGATGATCCCGGTGCCGACGAGGTTGCGGACGCCTTCAGCGTCGTTCATGACGCGGGAGATCACCACCCCGCTCTTGGTGCTGTCGAAGTAGCGGATGGGCAGGCGGAGGATGTGGTCCTGCACCCGCTGCCGCATGGCCATGATGGCCCGCTGGGCCGCCACGCTGACCACCTGGGAGTTGGCATAGCTGGTGATCGCCTGCAGCAGGGTGGCCACGCCCGCGCCCAGCGCCAGGGGCATCAGGAGGTGCCCGTTGTGTTTTCCGATGACCTCGTCGATCAGGTATTTCGTGGTGGCAGGCAGCACAAGGCCCGCCAGACGGCTGACGAGCATGAGGAACAGGCCCAGGGCCAGGGAGCCCCGATGCTGTCGCAGCAGGGCACGGGCCTCCCGCCAGGCGCGGGCGGTGTCCACCTTGGGTTTGGTCTTGGGTTCAGTCATGGGTCCACCTAGAGCCTCCAGGATGGACTCCTTCAGGGGGAAACGGGCTTGGGTGCATGGGGTGGAGGGGGAGGAACCGCAGTCCTGGGATCAGGCTGAAAACCTGGAAGGATCGCATGCGAGAGACCGTTGCCGATCAGTTTGCGGATGACTTCCCACTCGTCGGTCTTGGGGCCGCCTGTGGCACCGGAGATGCGGATCACCGTGGCCACCTCCTTGGTTTGACGATTCTTCAACAGGTTGGCAAGAAATTGCAGGACATGCAGTTTCACCCGCTTGCCATAGGGTTTCCCCTGGTCCTTCTGCCGGTCGTACATTTTCAGGTTTTTGACCAGGGGCTTGATGTAGCCCTCGACCTGCCCGTTTTTCACTGTGATTTCGGTGTAGACCGAGACAAGACCATCCGCCACGTCCACGCCTGTATGGGCCTTCAGCAGGCCGTTGAGGGCTGGCAACTGGGCCTCCTCGACCTGGAGGCGCAGGTCGAAATCAACAGGTTTGGCGGTAGAGCGGATCTTGCCTTTGAGCGTGGCGTGGCCGCTTCCCATGAAGGCCCCCTGGGCATGGAACAGGGATGTCTCCAGGCCGACCTGATTGCTCAGGTGTTCCAGGTCCAGGCTCAGGCTTGAAATGAACACCTGGTAGTGCGGCGTGGCCCCCAGGTTCTCGAAACCCAGCTGGCTGTTTCTCAGTTTCAACGAATCCACTTCCAGCCACAGCTTGGGAGCGTTGCGCACCCGCTCGGCCAGCTTGATGGCCTGCTTGGCATGCTGCCTTTCCACCGATTTGGTGGCCTGGCTGGTGACGTAGTTCACGTGCAGATGATCGAAAACAACCTCTGCGATATGGGCCTTCTGGGCCTCGGGTGTGTATTCCACCGCACCATGCAGGGATAGGAATCCGCCCTTGGTCTTCAGCTGGTAATCCTCCGCCAGGGGACTCAGGCGATCCAGGGGGACTAGGTCCAGGTGGATCTCTCCCTGGGCAGCGGCGTAGGGTTCACGCAGGAAATCCGCTGCCCCTTTGAACCAGACCTTACCCGTGTCAAAGAGGATGCCCTCCATGGTCACCGGGGAAGGGAAGGTGCTCTTCGACACGGCGATGTTGCGCACATTGCTCGTGGCCATGTGGATCTTCGTGATCCGGATCGGCTTGTCGGCTGCGCCGCCGGAAAGGTAGAGCACGGAGCCGTCCTGCACCTGTACTTGATCGAGTTTGAAGGGGAAGATGGATTCTACGGCCTTCTGCCACCCCCGCTCCTTCAAGCTCACGTGGCTGTTGACCTCTTCCTCGATCTGAGCGAGGTCGATGTGCAAGGCGGGGCGCACAACGGTCAGATTTCCCGCCACCTTGAACCGGAGCAGGTCCCGGATCAGCAACGAAAATTGCAAGGCGCTGAAATCAGCCACCGGTGGATCCGGATGGGTGTTCTGCCGGAGGACCAGATCGTCCAGATCAAAGGCGAAGCGCCAAAGGTGGGGACGGACCCGCCCGATCCGGACGGTGTACCCGTTCAGGTTCGCATTCATGGTTCGTTCGGCCCAGCGCTGCATGGGCCCTGCGAGCAGGGCATCCATGAAGCCCAGTCCTATCAGGGCGATCACGGCCAAGCCGATCAGGAGGCTCTTGCCGCGGTGGGCTCGGGCCAGGCGGAGCAGTCGGGTCCACCGGCCCGGCGGTGACGGGAGAGAGGAACCAGACCCCGAGCCTCCCGGAAGGGGTTCATCCTGAGTGGCATCGGGGGTATCTGTTTTCACGATTCCTGATTGGTTGAAGCTTGCGATTCCGGGGCGGGGTGACTCAGTCGGCTTGCCCTCCAGAGGAGTGTCCAGACAAGAGCCGCAAATGAAGGACCACAAAGGCTCCCCAGGTCAAACCAAGGGAAGCATCTATAACACCAAAAGTTATGTTGTCTGTTTGTTTGCATTTAAAAGTGTTTGCCTGAGCGTGGACAAGTCCAGCCCATCAAAATGAACAGTCCCTTCGATCAAATCAAGTGAGCGTCAAGGGGAGGAGGACTGGTGCTCGTCCTTCTTTCGATCGACCGAGATCTCGACGGCGATGGCAGCGGCCTGCTCGGCCGCCACGCCCTCGGTCCGGCGCTCGTATTCTTCCTCGGCAAGGTCATCCCGGGCCCGCAGCACCGTATCCGCGACCTGTTCCTGCTCGCCAGGAAGTTCGACGCGCAGCTCCTCGATCAGCATCATGACCGTCGCGGCCACAGGCAGGGCGAGGAGGGCGCCAAGCAGCCCCATCAGTGTTCCACCGGCCATGAGCGCGAAGAACACGACCGAGGATGGCAGGCGGAGCGCCTGGCCATAGATGCGTGGAATGAGCACCCGGCCTTCGAATTCCTCATACGCGAGCATCATCACCAGGACGATGGCCGCAACCGCCGGGCTGTGGCCGAGTGCCGCGAGGACGACGGGAACCACGGACAGGATGGCGCCGACATAGGGCAGGACATCGGCGATACCGGCGAGTACCGCCAGGGCCATCGCGTTTTTCACGCCACAGACCGTCAGCAGGACGAAGGTGAAGGCGCCGATGAGCAGGCAGGTGATCAACTGCCCGCGGATGTAGGCGCCGACAATGGTTTCCAGGTTCAGCATGACCCGGGACAGCCGGATGTGATGGGTTCGGGGCACCACCGCGAAGAGTCCTCCCCGCAGGCGATCCCGGTCGATCATCATGTAGAGCGCGAGGAAGAGGGCGCTCAATCCGTAGGCTGCGATCTCGAAGATGCGCAGTGAGTAGGAAAGGGCGATCGCAGCGGCATGGTTCCAAGGCGCGCTGTAGTCCAGATTTTTCAGCCAGTTCGCAAAGGGTGTGCTCAAAGGGTAATGGGCGAGGTGCTCGGCCAGGCTCGCGCGGAACACGGGTTCCCGCTCAATCAGCGCCGCGGCCTGGGAGAGGAGCGCGGGGATCGTCATGGTCACCACGAGGACGGCCACCGTGAAGAGGCCGGCGAAGACGATCGCGATCCCCAGTCCGCGCCTGACCCGTCGGGATTCCAGCCACCGCACGGCAGGGCTCAGGGTCCCCATGATGAGCAGGGCGACGACCAGCACGAGAATGACCGGCCAAAGTCGGATCAGTAACCACAACGAGAGGCCAAAGAGGACCAGCCGGAGCAGGGTCGATGACGGAATCTCCAGACGCAGGATTCGCGGCCTGGATTCCAAAGGCTCCTTGGGATCCGAGGTGGTCACGGCATCCCTGCCATGGCTGGCCCGGATGATGTCGGCGATCTGATGAAGGCGCGATCAGCACCCCCGCTTTGAATGTATGTCACGGATAGCCTCACAAGGTAGGAGGGACTCGGGGCGAACTGCGGAAGGCCTTGCACTCATCCTCGAATCCATCGGATTCTCCTGAAGTCAAACGCAGCTTCCGTTCCGAATCTCCCATAGCCTGTAACCGGCTGCAAAGACAGCAAGCAAGCATGGCCCCGAGCCGCAGGCGGAGCGGGGCGGGTCGAAGGTCCGATCAGAATGGAGGGGCGGCCCCCTCAATTCGAATGAGTTGACCCCATTGCGCCCTGAAGGCGCAGAGCTTGTGGTCCATGCAGATGTGGCACCTTGCCAAGGGATCGCACCTTGCCCGTCAGATCCTCCAGGGTTCATAGAGGAAAGGGGGAACCCACATCGCTCCTGCCCAGTTCGTGAGGAACCTTCGAATTGAAGGAATCAATACATCATCTTGATTGGACCGGAAGCGGTATGGAACATTTTATTTGTTGTAAATAATTACAAAATAAACAGTTACAGTGTGGCTTGAATTATGCGATCCAGTGGCGGTGACCCTCTCCGGGTTGAAGGGAAATCCTGGAGTCAAGAACGCTGGGGCACCCCTCGATGGCTTCCTCTCCTGCGCTGCGGGGGCGGTCGTTCTGCAAATGGCCAGACAGCAAAGGAGCAAAAATGACAGGCAAGGTGATCGTTCCGATGTTCTCGATTCTCATGCTTTCGGCGTGTCTGATTGGGCCCAGACGGGGAGGGGGGCTGGAAGTCGTTCCGATCCTGCCGGTGGTCGTGGAGATCGACGACGACAACTACTACGCACAGGGCGGGTATCACTACTTCTATACCGGCGATCGTTGGTATTACTCCTCTTCGAGGGGCGGCGAACGGATGGAATTACCCAGGTCCCACTGGCCGCGGGAAGTCCGCCGACACGGGCGGGATCGCCACTAGGCAAATCCGGTCGGGCCGAGAATCCTTTCAGAACGGAACAAGAGGGAGGGCGATGGCTTAGGCATTAAGGGAGGTCCCTTGAGCAGCATTCGATGGTTTGGAGGCTGCACCGTGAGCGCCCTGGTGACCCTGGCCGTGCCTCTCCTGGCGGCCAGATCCGGCCGGCCGTGGAATGCCCTGGAGGCCCGCAAGGCATCCATTGGAAGGATCGACGTGGAGATCGGGGATGTTTTCGATCTCTCCAAGCCGGGCGAGAACAATTGGATCGGACGGACCGCCAACCATCTCCATGCCCTCACCCGGGAAGGCGTCATCCGGAGGGTGCTCCTCTTCGCGGAAGGGGAGCCGGTGCGGGAGCGGCGGATCTATGAAACCGAACGCCTCCTGCGGGCGCTGCCCTTCGTGAAGAACGCGCACATCGATCCGGTGGTCCAGCCCGATGGCACCGTGGTGGCCCGGGTCCGGGTCCGGGACGCCTGGACCACCCAGTTGAGTGCCAACTACGCACAGGTGGGCGGCCAGCGGACCACGAGCTTCGGAGTCGATGAAAAGAACTTCATGGGCCTGGGCAAGAGCGTGGCCTTCGATCTCTCCAAGGACCGCGAGCGCAGCACCTGGGGCCTGGCCTACGGGGACCCTCAGCTCTTCGGGAGCCGCTGGACCCTTGCGACCCACATCCAGTACCTCACGGATGGGTACACGCGGAGCCTCCAGCTGGAACGGCCCTTCTTCGCCCTGGACACCCCCTGGTCCACGGGTGTGGCCCTGTCGCAGAGCCATGCCAGCCTCTACCTGTATGACCTGGGGACCCAGGTCTTCCAGGCCCCTTTCATCCAGAATGAGGTCCGCTTGTCCGGGGCCGTGGCGCTGCATGAATCCGGGAATCGGGTCTGGCGTGGGGGCCTTCTCCTCAAGCGGCAGGACACCAGCTATGGGGCCATCACTCAGACTGGTCCGCTGGGGCCGCTGCCGCCGCCCACCCTGACCGACCGGCGCCTCCGGGGGCCCGCACTCACCTTCTCCACCCAGGAGGATGCCTTCGATAGCTTCGAGGACTTGCTGGGCATGGACACCCCGGAGGACTACAACCTGGCCTGGACTGGCAGTGTGGAACTCGGCACCTACAGCCGCTCCTTTGGTTCGACCATGAACGCACCCTTCTTCCGGATCCAGGTGGGCCGGGGCTGGTCCTCATCAAGCGAGAACCTCACCCTCCTGGCAGCGTCCTGGGAGGGCCGGAAACCCGCCATTGGTCTGGAGAACACCCACCTTGCCTTCTCCCTGGTGCAGTACCAGAAGCTGACCTCGAACCAGATCCTCGCGGGCATGGTGACGGTGGATCAGGCCCGGCGTCCAGATCCCGAAACCTGGTACTACCTGGGGGGCGACCAGGGCATGAGGGGATTCCCCAACCAGCTCCATCCGGGGGATGCCCGCTGGACCGCTTCCTTCGACTACCGTCTCCTGACGGAACAGCGCTGGTGGGGCCTCGTGCGGCTGGGTTACACCGCCTTCCTGGACCTGGGTTCCGTCCGTCGGATGGACGGGCAGGGGTGGTCCCGCACGTACGCGGATGTGGGCGTCGGGCTCCGGCTGGGCAACCTCAAGAGCTCGGCGGGCCGTGCGATCCTCCTCAGCGTGGCGATGCCCTTGAATCGGGAGCCCTACCAGTCCCGCTGGCAGTTCACGGTCGGCAACGCCATGCGCTTCTGAGCGGTGCCCGCGCCGCGAGCCATGCGCGGCCACACCCCGATTTGAAAACAGATCCTAGGTCACATTGATCGGGGGGCCATCATCTTGGTGGGTTCTCGAACCGTGGTACGAAAATGAATATTGCTTAAACCATTTATTATTAATTATTTGTATTTTGGAATGAAAACCGCTTTATACCTGGGTCGGGACCACCCCCTGGTGGCCCCGACGAGTTCCATTACAGGCAAGCCAAGGTCAGGTTCTTCCACGCAGAGGGCCTTGCCACACATACCGCGAGCGCATTTCCGCTCATCTCCGCAGCGACGGCGCTTTACGACAAGATGGGCGTATAAGTAGGTGAGGTGCTTCTGCACCTTCGGCCTCGCGATCCGCAGGACTTTTCGCGGTTTCCCAGAGGTTGATCGTGTCCAGAAAAATGAACGGTCCCGCTATTTCGAGCCTCGCCACCCCTATGGTTGAGGATCTGCGCGAGGCCCGATCTTCGTCCGAGGCCCCGGGCAGCGCCGAAGCGTTGAGCCTGGAGTGGGTGTTCACCCTCGCATCGGGCTTCGGCACACCGGCTCCGAAGATCTCCTCCAGGATTGAGAGCATCTGCGATAGAGCCCAGGCACGGGTCGGCTGGAAAGGGATGCCGGCCATCCTGCAGGAAAAGCGGACGGCCGCTTCCCAGAGAGCTGGTTTCCAGGGGAGGTTGCCATGCCCCTGAAGGTGACGACCAGGGCCCTGGCTTCGTTTGGCGGAGTACTCCTGCTGGCCGCGTTGCTGGTGGTGCCATCTTTCTGGGTTTCCAGGCAGATCAAGGCCTCCGCCCACGCACGGAGCCAGGCCTATCAGTCCATCGTCCACGCTGAGGCGCTGCTGACTGCCATGAGCGATGCAGAGACCGGCCAGCGCAGTTATGCACTGACCGGTGACGAGGCCTTTCTGGAATCGTATCTGGCCGCGCGCAGCGGAATCCAGGATCGGCTGGGGGAACTGCGCAGGTTGACTCCGGCCGGTACCGCCCGTGAACATCTGGACGCGATGGTTCCCCTGGTGGATGCCCATTTGGCCGCCATGTCCCAGGTCATCGAAAAGCGCCAGCACCACCAGCTGAAGGGCATGGCCGATCTCGTAGGCCCTGGCCAGGGCCAGCAACTGGTGAAGGCCCTCCGCACCCACATGAGGGGTTTCATCCAGATCGAGGAAGGCTCAGTGGCTCAGCACGATGCGGAACTCCAATCCAGCATCTCCGCCCTGTTCGTCATCCTAGTCCTGATCAGTCTGTTGACGATGCTGGCTGCCCTCTTCTTCGTCTTTGCCATGCGTCGGCAGACGCAGCAGCGAATCAGGAATCTGGTCCATCTCGAGACCCAGCATCTGCTCAGAAGCCAGGAAGAGACGAACGAACGACTTCAGCAGGTCAATGCGATCCTTCAGGAAAGCGAAGAGAAACTCGCCGTCACCCTCAATTCCATCGGCGATGCGGTCATCGCCACGGACGCCGAGGCGCGGGTGAGAATCCTGAATCCCATCGCCGAGCAGCTCACCGGGTGGACCATGGCCGAGGCCGCGGGTCACACCATCGATGAGGTCTTCCGGATCATCAACCAGGAGACCCGCCAACCTGCTGTGGCCCCGGTCATGGAAACCCTCACGCATGGCACGGTACAGGGGTTGGCGAACCACACGGTGTTGATCGCCCGGGATGGCAGAGAATGCGCCATCGCCGACAGCTGTGCGCCCATCCGCGGCCGTGATGGGCAGGTGGCCGGCGCCGTGCTGGTGTTCCGCGACGTCACCAAGGAATATGCCGCGCAGCGGTCCCTGCGGGACTCCACGGCCCTGATCCAGACGATCCTCAACACCGTGGTGGACGGCATCATCACCCTCCAGGCCCGGGGAGGGATCATCGAGACGGTCAACCCAGCCACGGAGAGGATGTTTGGCTATGCCGCGGCCGAGCTCATCGGGCGACCCTTCAGTGCGCTGATACCCGAGCTGGATCGGGACCAGGCATCGGGTTCCCTCGAATATTTCAGCGCGAGCGATGAGGCCCGTGCCAACGGCCTTGGCCGCGAAGTGCTGGGCCTGCGCAAGGGCGGCCAACGCTTCCCCCTGGAGATCGCTGTCAGCGAGATGTGGCTGGGCGGCCAGCGGTATTTCACGGGCATCCTGCGTGACATCAGCACCCGGAAACAGGCGGAAGAGGCCCTGCTGAAGGCCGGGGCCCTGCAGAACGCGATCTTCAACAGCGCCAACTTCTCCAGCATCGCGACCGATGCCAAGGGTGTCATCCAGATCTTCAATGTCGGCGCGGAACGGATGCTGGGTTTCTCGGCCCCAGAGGTGATGAACAAGATCACCCCCGCCGACATCTCCGATCCCAAAGAAGTGATCGCGCGGGCGGAAGCCCTGAGCCTGGAATTGGGCACCACGATCGCACCAGGCTTCGATGCCCTGGTGTTCAAGGCCTCGCGTGGCATCGAGGACATCTATGAGCTGACTTATATCCGGAAGGATGGCAGCCGGTTCCCGGCGGTGGTCTCGGTCACGGCGCTCCGCGATCCGCAGGACGCCATCATCGGATACCTGTTGATCGGCACTGACAATACGGCGCGCCAGCGGGTCGAGGAGGAGCGGGCCCTGCTCGACCAGGCCCTCCAGGACAAGAACGCCGAACTGATGAGCGCCAAGATCGCTGCTGAGAAGGCCAATCTCGCGAAATCCGAATTCCTCTCCAGCATGAGCCATGAGCTCCGCTCACCTCTCAACGCGATCCTGGGCTTCGCCCAGTTGATGGATTCCGAGTCCCCGCCCCCCACCTTGCCCCAGAAGGCGAGCATCGACCAGATCCTGCATGCGGGGTGGTATCTGCTGGAGCTCATCAACGAGATTCTCGATCTGGCGGTGATCGAGTCCGGGAAACTGTCGTTCTCGGAGGAACCCGTATCTCTGGCGGATCTCCTGCTCGATTGCCAGGCCATGATCGAACCCCAGGGCGTGAAGCGGGGCCTCAAGATGACTTTCCCACGGTTCGATGCTCCCTCGTTCGTGCGGGCTGATCGAACCCGGTTGAAGCAGGTCCTCATCAACATCCTGTCGAACGCGATCAAATACAATCGGCCAGGCGGGGCGGTCATTGTGGACTGTGCCACGATCGCTTCCGGCCGCATCCGCATCAGCGTCAGGGACACGGGCCATGGGTTGCCTCCGGACAAGGTGAGGCAGCTCTTCCAGCCCTTCAATCGTCTGGGACAGGAACAGGGCGGGGAAGAGGGCACGGGGATTGGCCTTGTGATGAGCAAGCTGCTGGTTGAGCTGATGGGAGGTTCGATCGGCGTGGAAAGCATGGTCGGCGTGGGAAGCCGGTTCTGGTGCGAGCTGAACTCGGTGGCGGCTCCCCAGCTCGCGGATGATAAAGCTGATACCGGTGCCTTGGTGAAGGTTCCGATCCGGCTCGATACGCCGGTTCGGACCCTGCTGTACGTAGAGGACAACCCGGCCAACCTGAGTCTGGTCGAGCAGCTCATCGCGCGCCGGCCGGACCTGAGCATGCTGAGCGCGGCGAATGGGATCCTTGGCATCGATTTGGCGCGGGAGAGGCAACCGGATGTGATCTTGATGGACATCAACCTGCCTGGGATCAGCGGCATCCAGGCCTTGAAAATCTTGCGGGAAGATTCCACGACAGCGCACATCCCGGTGGTGGCCATCAGTGCCAATGCCATGCTCGGGGACATCAAGAAGGGCCTGGATGCGGGATTCTTCCGCTATCTCACAAAACCGATCAACGTCACCGAGTTCATGGCGACGATGGACGTGGCCTTGGAACACGCAACGACCACATCGAGGCCCACATGATCAGCCCAATCGATATCCTCCACGGCAAGATCCTGGTCGTCGACGATCAGGAGGCCAATGTGCTCCTGCTCGAACAGATGCTGCGCGGTGCGGGCTACACCTCCATCACCTCCACCCTGGATTCAACCAAGGTCTGCGAGCTTCATCTCATCAACCACTACGATCTGATCCTGCTCGATCTGCAGATGCCCGGCATGGACGGATTCCAGGTGATGGAGAACCTGAAGGACCTCGAAAAAGGCGGCTACCTTCCCGTCCTGGTGATCACGGCGCAGCCCGCGCATAAGCTGCGGGCGCTCAAAGCCGGGGCCAAGGATTTCATCAGCAAGCCATTCGACTTGGCTGAAGTGTTGCTGCGGGTTCACAACATGCTCGAAGTCCGCCTGCTGCATCTGGAAATGAAGCGGCTGTACGAACGGATCGCCGCGGAGCAGAAGGTCTCACAACGGTTGCTGCTCAACGTGCTGCCTTCTTCCCTGGCCGAGCGCCTCGAAGGGCATCCCGAGGTCCAGGCCGGAACCTTCACGGAGCTGGTCACGGAAAGCTACGCGGAAGTGACGCTGCTGTTCGCGGACATCCTGGAGTTCACCAGGTTCGTAGAGGGGGCGAATGCCGAAGTCCTGCTGGGGGTACTCGACGAAATGGCCTCCCGCTTCGAGGTCCAGGATGGCCAGTCAAGCCTGGACAAGACCAGGACCATCGGCAATGCCTACCTGGCTTCCATCGGATTGTCCGATCCGGTGATCGAACATACGATCAAGGCCTCGCAGAAGGCCTTGGACATCGTCGAGGCCGTGGATCGTTTCAACGAGCACAGCAAGTACAAACTGAAGCTGCGCATCGGACTCGACATCGGGGCCGAAGTCTCCAGCATCGTCCACAAACGAAAGATCGTCTGCGATTTCTAGGATGACGCTGCCGGGTCAGATGGTTCTGAAGCCGCTGGATCGAGGTGCCGCTGGCCGTTCAATCTGATCGGCATCCTGCTTCATCTTGACTGCCCGCTCGAAGCATTGGATGAAAATGGGTTGGTAGGAATCATGAATACAGCGATTTACGATTTGGACTGATTCATGCTGCTGGATGCTCACCAAGAGAGAAGGTGAGCGATGCAACCGCCAAGGTCGATCCTGCGGAGCCAAGAACTCGCGCCCGGCGCCATGCCGAGCGCCGAGCCGTTGAAAGCACACCCTCCTCTGCTGCGCGCTACGCCGACTCACGATGATCGGTGGGATCTCCTCCAGCGGGGAACCCAGGACGTTATCAGCTACTTCGTCACCACCCTTCTCAGGGCCTGGTGAACCACCGAGGGGTATCGACTGCCACCCGGATTCGAGTGCACTACCGGCAGGGGGCAGCCCTGGCGCGGCCACATCCCACTTTGGAAACAGGCCCTAGACGCCTGGACGGTTGGCCCGTTCTCCGCCGATCAATCCATAGCTCTTGAGCTTGCGGTAGAGCGTGGCGGATCCGATGTGGAGCTGCTCGGCCGTGCGCGTCTGATTTCCGTTGTTCAGTGACAGGGCCGCGAGGATGTATTCCTTCTCGATGTCCTCCAACGGCCTGACCACACCATCGGTGGCCACGGGAATGGGGCAGGCCTGCCGGACCTCTTCGGGCAGGTCCTCGAGTTCCACGCGGCTGCCGGGCGAGAGCGCGACGGCCCGTTCCATGGCGTTTTCGAGTTCGCGCACATTGCCCGGCCATGCGTAGCGGAGGAGCTGATCGGCCGCGCCCGGAGTCAGGCCCGAGATCTTGCGCTTCATCCACAACGCTGACCCGGCGAGCAGCACCCGGGCCAAGGGCAGAATGTCATCCCGGCGTTCCCGGAGAGGCGGCACATGCAGTTCCACGACCTTGAGCCGATAGTACAGATCCTGGCGGAAGTTGCCATCCGCGACACCCAGAGCCAGGTCACGGTTGGTGGCGGCAACGATGCGCACATTCACCTTTCGGTTCTTGTTCTCGCCGACCCGTCGGATCTCCCGTTCCTGGAGCGCGCGCAGCAGCTTGACCTGCATGCCCGGCGACACCTCGCCGACCTCATCCAGCAGCAGGGTGCCCCCGTTGGCTGACTCGAACAGGCCCGGCCTATCATGGGTCGCGCCGGTGAAGGCGCCGCGCACGTGCCCGAAGAGCTCGCTTTCCAGGAGGGTTTCGGCGATGGCGCCGCAGTTGACCGCAATGAACGGCCCGGTCACCCGTGTGGACTCGTCATGGACCAGGCGGGCGATCCGCTCCTTGCCCGATCCACTTTCGCCCGTGATGAGGACCGTGGAATCGACCTTGGCCACGCGTCGGGCCAGGTCCACGACCTGCCTCATGGCTGGGCTCCGGGCGATGATCCCGAACACTGGCTCATTTCCCTCCTGGGCCGTGCCGACCAGTGCCTGGCGGTGTTCCTTGATTTTCCGCTCCGCCGCCTTCAAGGTCTCCGTGACGCGGTGGATCGACACATCGAGGCAATCCGACAACCGGTTCTTGTCGTAGAAGCGCAGCTCCTCAGCCCGCGCATCACCCCATTCCTGGCGGGTGCGTCCGAACAGGTGACACCCCGCATCGCCTTTGCCTAGGCAGCGGTCTTCAAGGACGAAGACCTCCTGGTCGGCGATTCGACTGAGATAGCCGCTGATGAGGCCGCAGATGGTCCAGCACATGGGTGCCTCGGCACGGCCGAAGTGCAGGAGATGCTGTTCCGCCTCGTAGGAGGTCACGAGCATCATCCCTTCCTTGGAAAGGGGATCCTTGTCCTCCGTCTCGACCCTGAAGAGGCCCCCAAGGGTGTGGATGCGATTGCCGGCACGGCGCCACTCGGCTTCATCGTCCCATTTGAATTCACTCTTCATGGCTTCGGCCATCCGCCAACCGTGGGCGAAGCCGAACTGGGTCAGGACCGTCCGGGCGGCGGTGAAGCCGAAGTTCTCGACGAGGTACTTGCGCAGGAGTCCCATCGCCACGGCGTCCAGCAGGATGGCCCGCTGCCCGGCGAAGCGGATCACTCCACCCTCTGGATCCAATTCCAGCAATTCCTTGTGGTCCAAATCGTCGGCACGCATCAGTGGCCTTCATCCTTCGGACTGAAGGAGTGGTCTTTCATCTTGATGGAGCATACCACCATGCTAATGATGCAGCCTTTATTTAAGTGTAGAAATAATTAATTTAAGCGTTTGGCTCGAATCCTGCGCTGAAGGACTCTGGATGAGGAGCCCTACCTTGAAGTCTCACGAGGCAATCGTTCGACAGGTCGTGTTCTGGACCGCCATGCTGACGGGCCTCGCACTGGTGGGCTCCCAGTTCAGATGTGCCCGTCCACGGACCCTGTTTTCGGCCCCGGGATTACCCCCTGCCAGTGGGCAGCCGTGGCGGTCTTCGGAAGCTGCGGCCATCCCAAGCTCTGCAGCTGGACTGAAAGCAGGCGAAGCCCCCTTGGCGGCAGAGCCGGACCGGCTCAATCGAAGGCCCTGAACGACAAATAGCTCGCCGCTTCTATCGCCTCGATAGCTGCGGTGTGTGGGGGATGCCAGGTCAAAGCAGTACACGGCGTGCCCTGGCAATGGATACATGACACGAACACCAAGAGGAGTACCGAATGAGCAGAGTCGAAAGTCTACTGACACGGTCAATGGTCCCGACGGGATTGCTGTTGATCGCGCTGGCGGTGGGATGCCGGGGAGGGGATCCCATCCTGGGTGGCGGTAGCCTGGTCGCGAACCCCTCTGCCGCACCCACCGTGACCGCCGTGGCCCCCGCCAATAACGCCCTGGCCGTGGCTGTCAACACCACGGTCATCACGGCCACCTTCAGCGAAGCGATGGCTCCGTTCACGGGATCGGCGACCTTCACTGTGGTCGCCGCCAGTCCGGCCGCATCCCCCACGGGAACCGTGGCGCTGGACTCCACCCATCGGATTGCCACCTTCACCTTTGCACCAGCTACCACGCTGGCGAATTTGACGGTCTATACCGCCACGGTCACCGGGGCCAAGAGCCTCACTACGGGATTGCCGCTCGCGAGTCCCTACGTATGGCGCTTCACCACCGGGATTTCGGCGGACACGACCCGGCCCCGGGTGACCCTTACCGTCCCGGCGACAACCATTCCAGGTCCGACGACCGCCGTTCCCACGAGTACGGCCATCACCGCCACCTTCACTGAGGACATGGCTCCGGCCACGATCGGCGCCGCCAGCTTCACGGTGACGGCCGCCGCACCCGGCGTATCCCCCGCAGGCAGCGTGAGCTATGCCGTGGGTGCCCGGACCGCGATCTTCACGCCTTCCACCCCGACGACGCTGGTTGCTGGTACGACCTACACGGCGACCATCACCACGGCAGCCACTGATCTGGCCGGCAATGCCCTCGCAGGCAACCAGGCTGCCCTGCCTGCCGCCAGCAGCTACATCTGGACCTTCACCCCCGCGGTGATCACGACCACTCCGCCGACCATCACCCTGGCCAACCCCACGAACCTGGCCACCAATGTGGCGATCAACAGCCCGGTCAATGCCACTTTTAGCAAGGCCATGGACCCCTCGACGATCAGTACCGCCACCTTCACGGTCCAGCCCACCGGCCCGCCCCTGGGTTCCCTGGTGCTGGGCGCCATCTCCTATGATGCGGTCACTCAGATGGCGACCTTCACCCCCGCAAGCCCCCTGGCCGCCAGCACCACCTATACGGCCAGAATCGCGGGTGCCAAAGACCTGGCTGGCAATGCTCTGGTAGCTGGACTTGTCCCCAATCCCTGGACCTTCACCACCGGCACGAGTGTTGCTCCCGGCGGAGTCGCGCTGAGTTCGGCCGGCGCCTTCGGCATCATGGCCACCGCTGCGATCACCAATACCGGTGCCGGTACGCTCATCAATGGTGATGTGTCTCTGGAACCTGGAACCTCCAATGGGTTGCTGCCCGTTCAGGTCAACGGCACCATCCACATCAACGACACGGTTTCGCACCAGGCGCGCACGGATCTTCTGGTCGCCTACAACTACGCCAAGGGCCTGCCCCCTGGAACCACCGTCACTGCCGGTGCTGATCTGGCCGCCGTCTATCCTCTGGGCGTGCCTCCCGGCACCTATACTTCCGGCAGCACGATCCTGGTCTCCACGCCCCTGATTCTCGATGCGGGTGGCAACGCGAACGCCGTCTGGGTCTTCCAGATCGGTTCCTCGTTGACGACCACGGCCAGTGTGTCGCTGGCCAACGGTGCTCAGGCCAAGAATGTGTTCTGGGTACCCACCCTGGACGCGACGGTCGGCGTCGGAACCATTTTCTACGGAACCATCGTGTCGGGTCGGGATGTCACCGCCAAGACCGGCGCCGTGATCAACGGCCGGATCCTGGCTGGGGCCACCCTTGCCGGCACCATCGCCCTGGACACCAACACTGTCAACGTTCCCGCACCTTAATGGGCCTGCCGAGAACATCCATTCTTCCTAGGAGAAAGACATGAAGTTATCCAGAATCTCGGGGATGCTCGGCTTGGTGGCACTGGCCATCGTTGCCAGCCCGCGCGCCATGGCTCAGGACTCGGGTTGGTACGTCGGGCTCAATGCCGGCAGGACCAAGGCGAAAATCGACGATGGCAGGATCATCAAGGGCATCGTACCGGCCGGGTTCATCGTCACCTCGATCCACGACAACGACAGCAGCACGGGCTTCAAGGTTTTCGGCGGGTATCAGTTCAACCGCTACTTCTCTCTTGAAGGCGGCTACTTCGATCTGGGCAAGCTGGGGTACGGCGCGACCACGGTGCCTGCTGGAACGCTGAATGGCGAAATTAAAGTCAAAGGCCTGAATCTCGACGCTGTAATCAGCCTACCTCTCACGGAGAAGTTTTCCGTGTTCGGGCGGGCCGGCGTAACCCATGCCCAAGCCAAGGATTCGTTCTCGGGAACCGGTTCGGCGGTCGTGCTGAATCCCAACCCCAGTGAGCGCGCCACCAACATCAAATACGGCGTGGGCCTGCAGTACGATTTCACCAAGTCATTCGGCATGCGTGTCGAGGTGGAGCGCTACCGCATCAACGATGCCGTCGGCAACAAAGGCGACATCGACCTGGCTTCGATCGGGGTGCTCTACCGGTTCGGCAGGGCGTCGCATGCCCCGGCCGCGTATACGCCGACGCCTGAACCCGTCCCCTACACCCCTGAACCCTATGAGGCGCCGATCCCGGTCGTTGTGCCGGTCGTAGCCAGGACTCAGCAGTACTGCACCATCCTCGACATCCAGTTCGAGATCGACAAGGACGACATCCAGCGTGAGGAGTCCGAACGCTTCGCCGTGATCGGAACCTTCCTGGCGAAATACCCCGATACCACGGTCGTGATCGAAGGCCATTCCGACAACATCGGGGCGCCTGATCACAACCTCGCCCTCTCCAAACGCAGGGCGGAGAGTGTGGTGAACTACCTGGTCGAAAACAACCACATCGATCGTTCCCGGTTGACCGCCGTCGGATATGGGGACACGCGTCCCATTGCGGACAACAGCAGCGAGGAAGGGAAGCGGCAGAACCGGCGCATCAACGCCGTGGTCTCCTGCGTCACGGATATCGAGGGCCTGAAAGTGGCTCCCGCCAGGATGACCATGGCCATGGAGATCGAATTCGATCCATTGAAGGACGAGGTCACGCCGCAGCATCGCGATGATCTCCGCAAGGCAGCTAATTTCCTCAAGGCAAATCCCTCCGTCACCGCGACGGTGGAAGGGCATGCAGGCAATCTCCCGGCCACTGATGCCCAGGCCATGTCCATTTCCAAGCGCCGGGCTCAGAACGTGGTGAATTACCTGGTCGACAACTTCGGCGTCGAGCGTTCGCGGCTGACGGCTGAGGGCTTCGGGAGGACGAGGCGCTTCGCCTACAGCACGACCCTCGAGGGGCGGCAGGAAAACCGCCGGGTCAACATCATCATCAACTATTCCAACACCACCAAACGCTAGAAAAGGCCGCGGCCTTTCAAACCAACAGCCCCACGGGGCAGAAAAGAGACAGCAACATGCGACACATCAAGCTAGATCTCCACGCCGCCCTCCTGGCCTCTTCAGCGCTGATCATGGTCGGCCTGCCCCTCCAGGCCTCTGACCAGGACCATCGCATCGAGTCCTCAGCCAAGAGCAGCTACAACTTCAAGACCTACCTGAAGGGCGACCATATCAAGGTCGAGTCCTCAGATGGCGTGGTCACTCTGACCGGCACCGTCGCCCACGACTACCACAAGTCTCTGGCTCAGGACACCGTCAGCGGGCTGCCCGGCGTCAAGCATGTGGACAATCAGCTCACGGTCTCCGGTGACCAGCCCTCCGAGCATTCCGACGGCTGGATGACCATGAAAGTGAAGGGTGTCCTGGCCTTCCATCGGAATGTCAGTGCCACAGGCACTGAGGTGAGTACGGAGAATGGCGTCGTCACCCTTACCGGCAAGGCCGACTCCGAAGCCCAGAAGCAGCTGACCGGCGAATACGCCAAGGATGTGGAGGGCGTCACGGAGGTTCGCAACCACCTCGTCGTCACGAAGGGCGCCCATCGGACAATGGGAGAGAAGGTGGATGACACCTCCATTACGGCCCAGGTCAAGTCGGCCCTGTTGTTCCACAAGTCCACCCATGCCCTGGCCACCAAAGTGGACACCAAGAATGGTGTGGTGACCCTGCACGGAGAGGCCAAAAATGCCGCTGAACGGGATCTGGTGTCCAAGCTCGCCGAGGACATCAATGGCGTGAAGCGCGTGGTCAACCAGATGACCGTCAAGCCGTCCTGAACCTTCACCCCCGGCCCTCTGATCTTTTTCAGCGGGCCGGGGTTCACGGCCCCACAAGGAGGAACCATGTTGTGGACCATTGCAGTCGTCTTGATCGTCCTATGGGCCCTTGGCCTCGTCAGCGCGTACTCGATGGGTGGCTTCATCCACATCCTGCTGGTAGTCGCCATCATCATCGTCCTCGTCCGGGTCATCCAGGGTCGGAGGCTCGTCTGAAGGGAGCTCCCATGCTCCAGAATCGCTGGCTCTACGAAAGCAACCTGGAAGGGCAGCTGGCGCAATGGAAGGCCGACCTCATTGTCCTCAAGGCCGAGGCCAGGCCCGTTGCAATCGATGCCGCGGTCCAGCACGACCAGTCCATCGACGCCCTGCAGCATCAACACGATATGGCCAGCCACCACCTGAGCAGCCTGAGGGGCGCCAGTGATGATGCCTGGCAGGACGTGAAGACCAGCACCGATTGGATGCCATCTGCCCATCCGGAAGCCTGACCGTCTGAGGAGACCGCCATGCCTCTCGCCCTCGAAATCACGCTCATCCTGGTCCTGGCCGCCCTGGCGGCCGGCTTGGTGCCTCTGCTCATCCAGCTGCGACGGACGGCCCAGGGCCTGGACCTCTTCCTCCTCTCCACAAGCAAGGATCTGGCCCAGATCGCGGAGGATGTGCATGCCTCCCGGCTGCGCATGGATCTCCTGGCGGGCACCCTCACCGAGTCCCTTGGCGGGTTTTCAGCTTTCGCCAAATCGATCGGGGAAGTGGGGGCCACCGTGAAGGAATGGCACACCCACTTTCGCAACACCATCGACTCAGCCTCCAGGAACATCGGGGGCGTCATCGGAGGGATCAGCGCCGTGCTGGCCTTCCTCAAAGGCAAGTCAACCGCACAAGAACCTGAATAGGACGGCGACCATGACCACGACCGAATCCAAGACTTCTTCCTACGGCCCCACGTTGCTGACTTTTCTCGCCGGCGCCGCTGTCGGCGCGGTGGTGGTGGCCCTGACCACACCCAAGACCGGCCCCGAACTTCGCGGGAATCTGAAGGATCTCGCCAACCGCGCGAAGCGCAGAACAGGGGAGCTGGCCGACGATGCGAGCGATGCCTGGGATGGCCTGAAGGGCCGGACGGCGCTTGCGGCCAGCGATCTGAAGCGTGGCGTGACCGACGCGGCCAACGATCTGCGGGGCTGATCGATCGGAGATTCTGCCCATCGGCCCCCGCCGACCGGGTCTGGAGGCGTGGGCCGGCTGAAGAGAGGGTCACATGTTCGAAGAGATCAACGGCCTCCGGATTGCCTATACGGATGAAGGCGAGGGGCCTCCTCTGCTGTTCGTCCACGGTTTTCCCCTCAACCGGGCCACCTGGTCGAAGCAGGTGGCGTTCTTCAAGGCGAAGCACCGCGTGATCGCACCGGATCTGAGGGGCCTGGGCGAGAGTGCGTCGAGCACGGGGCCGGTTTCCATGGACCGCTTTGCCGGGGACCTCTACACCCTGCTGCAGCGCCTGGCCACGGGTCCGGTGGTGCTCATCGGCCACTCCATGGGCGGCTATGTGGCGCTCGCCTTCGCAAAAACGTACCCTGACGCACTGCGCGGATTGGTGCTGGTGGGCACGAAGGCGGGCCGAGATACGCCTGAAGCTGCCGCCACGCGCCGGGTGACGGCGGGAAAAGTCAAGGCGGAGGGCGTCTCGGTGGTGGTGGATGCCATGGCCCCGAAGATGCTCTCCCCAGGCAACAAGGATGCGGCCACGGCGGCCTCCGTCCACGGCTTCATGGCGCCCTCCAGACCGGAAGGGGTCATCGGGGCGCTTTTGGGCATGGCGGATCGGCCCGACGCGGCGGCCTGGCTCGAGCAGATCCGCATCCCCACCCTGGTGATCACTGGCGAGGACGACACCATCATCCCGCCCGGCGAATCCGCGGCCCTGGTCCGGTCCATTCCTGGCGCCGAGTTCAAAGCCATCCCCAAGGCTGGCCATCTCGTGGCCTTCGAGCAGGCAGATGCGTTCAACGCGGCCCTGGATGATTGGCTGGCCAAGGATGGCGCCGTCCCCTGATTCCGGGAGCTCACCTCGGGGGCCAGGAGCTCTGACGAAAAGGCATTGTTCAATCCACGGGAGGCATCATGCATGAACCCAGTGAGGTCGCAACCCAGCTACTGGGGATGCCCTTCGAGGACCTGGATGAACGGGCGAGGAAGGTGGCACAGCATGTGGCCGGGCGAAGGCACATCACGCGGAACATCTCGAAAGAAGTCGATGCCAGCAGCACTTTCGGCCAGCGTGCTGCGGATGCCGTGGCGACCTTTGGAGGCTCCTGGACTTTCGTCGGCCTCTTCGCCGGCATCATGGTCCTCTGGGTCGGGCTCAATGCATTCCTCCTGATGAGTCGCGGCAGGACCTTCGATCCGTACCCGTTCATCCTGCTCAATCTCTTCCTCTCCATGCTGGCGGCCATTCAGGCCCCCGTGATCCTCATGTCCCAGAACCGTCAATCGGAGAAGGACCGGATCCACGCCGAGCACGACTACGAAGTGAACCTCAAGGCTGAATTGGACATCATGCTGCTGCACAAGAAAATGGATCTGCTCCGGGAGAAGCAATGGGATGAGCTGCTGGACATTCAAAGGGAACAGCTCAAACTCCTGGCCCAAATAATGCCTGAGGGGAGGCCTCGCTTATGAGCCTGGCTCCTTTCCGAACGAGGTCCGCTTCCTTGAGGATCCCTTGTCCTTGGGATCAGGGGGGGGACCGGGCTCGTCCCCAGCGGTGGATCCGGCCCTTGCTCGTCGCGGCCTGCCTCCTCGTCACCGCCTGCGCACGCCTGCCTGAAGTGAACTACCTGAAGACGCCCCTCAACGCGCCAGTGACACCGCGCGTCGTCGATGACAAGGGAACGCTCAGCAGCCAGGATGCCTCGCCCCTGCTCACCAAGCGTCTCGGTCATTCCAAGGTGGATGCCAAGATGCTGGCCGGACTCGAGGAGGCCGCCACAGGGCGGCCGCTCATCGCCGGGAACAAGGTCACCCTCCTCTTCGACGGCCCAAAGACCATCTCCGCGATGACAGCGGCGGTATCGGGCGCCAAGGACACCATCAACCTGGAAACCTTCCTCTTCGACCAGGATCCCCTGGGGTTGAAGTTCGCAGATCGGCTCATCGCCAAGCAGAAGGAGGGCGTCCAGGTCAGCATCATCTACGACTGTGTCGGCACGCTGGGGACCCCGCAGGCCTTTTTCGACCGCATGCAGGAAGCGGGCATCCGCCTCCTGCCCTTCCATCCAGTGAGCCCCCTTCGCCATCGACCCTGGCACTGGCGGATCAACAACCGTGACCACCGGAAGATCCTGGTGGTGGATGGCAAGGTGGCTTTTACAGGCGGTGTGAACATCACGGCGGCCTATTCCCGCAGTTCGTCGTTCCGGTCTCCATCCAAGGGCACCGCTCCTGCGGGGTGGCGGGACACCCACCTCCAGATCGAGGGCCCGGCCGTGGCCGCCTTGCAGTGGATGTTCCTCGACAACTGGGCCAGCCAGAAAGAGGGCGACCTGCCCGAGAAGGACTACTTCCCCGCACTGCCGCCCGCGGGCGACAAGGTCCTGCGGGTTCTCCGGAGCGAGCCGGGAAGCAACCACGAAATCTTCAAAGCCTATTTCCTGGCCATCCAGGGCGCCACGAAATCCATCCACATCACCGCCGCCTACTTCGTACCGGATGTCCAGATCATGCGGGCGCTTCTGGAAGCAGCCAAACGTGGTGTGGACGTGAGGATCATTCTGCCGAAGGTCTCCGACAGCTGGCTCACCACCCATGCCCGGCGCTCCTTCTACACCGAGATGCTGGCGGGCGGCGTCAAGGTTCATGAACTCAGGGGTTCTGTATTGCACGCCAAGACCGCCGTCATTGATGGCAGCTGGTCCACGGTCGGCTCCACTAACATGGATATGCGGAGCTTCCTCCACAACAAGGAGGTCAACGTGGTTGTCATGGGGGACGGCTTCGGACGGGAGATGGAGGCTGCCTTCGGCGAAGACCTGAAGGATTCCAACGAGATCACCCTCGCGCAATGGAAGCACCGCCCCGTAGGCCAGCGATTCACCGAGTGGTTTGCGCGGCTCCTCGCCTACTGGCTTTGAGAAGAGATGAATCAGGTTCACCCCGTGTACATCAACTGATCGAATTGATGGAACCGTGACATCAGCATGATGGGGCCCATCCATGGCGGCCCTTTGGGCGGGATCGTAAGCGCCCTGGATGGCCGAGGTACGGCCCTGGCATGGCATCTGCATGTTCAGTACGTGGTCGAGGAGGCCTCTCATGCAAAGACATTTGGCAAGACTGGTTCTACCCGCAGCGCTCGTGGCGCTCGGTTGGGTTCCTGCTACCGCCCAGATCCGCGTAGGCGTGGATCTCGGTGCAGTCCGCATCCGCATCGCCCCCGAGGCGCCACCGCCACCCCGTGTGGAGGTCCGGATGTCGCGACCCAGCAGGAGCCATGTCTGGATCAATGGCTACTGGGATCGTCAGGATGATCGCTGGGCCTGGGCCCCCGGGCGTTGGGAAGAGCCCGACCGCCGCGGTTCCAGCTGGGTCAGGCCGCAGTACCGACGCGAGGGCGAGGCTTATCGCTACGAGCCCGGACACTGGTCTCATCAAAGGATGGAAGAAGGGGAGGACTACAGCCGCTGGCACAAGGAACATGGCCGGGGGTCCCGCGGGCACGGCGACCATGGGCGGGGTCACGAACGGGATAATGGCCACCGGAATGACTGATCTCAGGTCAAGCGCCTTCAAGCCAGGAACAGATTCATCGAGGTAAACAAGCCCGCAAGGAAGAAAGCCCCGAAACCTAATGGTGACGGGGCTTTTTGGCGGAGAGTGAGGGATTCGAACCCTCGGTAGGCTTTTGACCTACACACACTTTCCAGGCGTGCTCCTTAAACCACTCGGACAACTCTCCCATGGCTCCGCACGGAGGCGGAAGCAGCAAGGTTATCACGGCCCCGGGCCTGGGCCAAGGGCCGTGATCGGAAGGGCTACACGGCCTCGAGAACGGCCACCAGCAGCTTCCAGAAGTTGCCGACGGAGGGCACGCTCACATGCTCGTCGGGGGTGTGGACGTCCCACATGCTGGGGCCGAAGGACACCATTTCCATGTCGGCGTACTTCTCGCCGATGAGGCCGCATTCCAGGCCGGCGTGGATGGCCATGATCTCCAGGGGCTTGCCGAAGACCTTCTGGTTGGTCTCGTTCACGATGCGGACCAGGGAGGCCTTGGGCTCGGGCTTCCAGCCGGGATAGCCGCCGGTGACCTGGGACTCGAACCCGCCCAGGGCGCAGGTGGCCGCGATGCGCTCGGACAGGGCGGACTTCGAGGCGTTGATGGAGCTGCGGGTGAGGAGGTTCACCTCGACCTCGCCCTCGCGGGTCTCGATCACTCCCATGTTGGTGGAGGTCTGGACGAGGCCCGGGATGTCGGGGCTCATGGCCTCGACGCCATGGGGCAGGGCCAGCAGCAGCTGGATCAGGGCATCGGTGTCGGGGCCGGACATGACCTGGGTGGCCTCACCGGCTTCCAGGGCCAGATGGAGGCCGGGATCGTGGGCGCCGAGAGCGGCGCGCCAGTGGGCTTCGTGCTCCGCCAGGGCCGTCTTGAAGGCCTGCTCCTTGGCGGGATCCAGGAAGATCTGGGCCGAGGCTTCGCGGGGGATGGCGTTGCGCTTGTTGCCGCCCTTGATGGAAGCCAGATCGAAGCCGAAAGCCGGTTTCAGCGCGCCCAGGACCTGGGCGAGGAGGCGGATGGCGTTGCCCCTGCCCGCGTTGATGTCGATGCCGGAATGGCCGCCCTTCAGGCCGAACACCTTCAGGCGGAAGGCCCGGCTGCCGGCAGGCGCGGCCGCGCGGGCGAGCTTGCGCGTGATGATGGTGTCCTCGCCGCCAGCGCAGCCGATGGTGAGGTAGCCCTCCTCCTCGCTGTCGAGGTTGAGGAGGAACTTGGCCTTGAGGCGGCCCGGCTGGAGGCCGTTGGCGCCGGTGAGGCCCGTCTCCTCGTCGATGGTGATCAGGGCCTCGATGGGGCCGTGGGCGATGTCCTTGCTGGCCAGCACCGCCAGCGCCGCGGCCACGCCGATGCCGTTGTCGGCACCCAGGGTGGTGCCCGTGGCGCGGAGGAGGTCGCCGTCCTTCCAGACCTTGATGGGATCCTTCGTGAAGTCGTGGCCGGTGCCCTCGTTCTGCTCGCAGACCATGTCCACGTGGGCCTGGAGGCAGATGGTGGGTCGGCCTTCCTTCCCCGGGGTGGCCTTCTTGCGGATGATCACGTTGCCGACCTCGTCGCGCTCCACGTCGCACCCCAGGGCCTTGGCCTGATCGGCCACCCAGGCCGCGGCCACGGCCTCGTTCTTGGAGCCGCGGGGGATTTTCGACAGCCCGAGGAAGTAGGACCAGATCGTCTTCGGTTCGAGGGATTCGAGCAGGGCGTCCACAAAACCTCCGTATGCCCAGCCAGTCGGTCGGGGCGGTTCCGTCAACTGTACCGGCCGCCCGGCGGGGCAGGGCGTGACGGGGATCACGGGTCCGCGGCCTGGGCCGGAAGCGGGGGCCCAGGGCCTCCCCTCAGATGCTGTAGTCCTCGGGGAAGACCTGCACCCGGTTCGGCCGGACGTAGACGCGGCTGCCTTCGGCGATCTGGAGGTACGCCAGCCGCTCGCGGGTGAGGTGGACTTCCAGTTCACGGTCGGAGGGCAGCCGCAGCCGCAGGCGGGCCAGGGCTCCCACGGGGGCCAGCTTGATCACCTGTGCGGCCTCGCCCTCCTCCGGGTCGAGGCTCAGCTCCATGTCGTGGGGGCGGGCGAAGGCCGTACCTTCCTCCACCTGGTGGAGCTGGTTCATCTGGCCCACGAACCGGGCGACGAAGGCCGTGGCGGGGTGGTCGTAGATGTCCCTCGGAGGACCCACTTGTTCGATGCGGGCCCGGTTCATGACCGCCACGGTGTCGGCGACCTCCATGGCCTCTTCCTGATCGTGGGTGACGAGGACAGTGGTGACCTTGGAGACATCGTGCAGGCGGCGCAACCACTGGCGCAACTCCGCCCGCACCTGGGCGTCCAGGGCTCCGAAGGGTTCGTCCAGGAGCAGCACGCGGGGTTCCACCGCCAGCGCCCGGGCGAGGGCCACCCGCTGGCGCTGGCCGCCGCTCAACTCGGAGGGGAGGCGGTGGCCGTAGCTGTCCAGCTGGATGAGGTCCAGCAGCTGGTCCACCCGGGTCCGGATGGCCTCGCGGGTGGGCCGCTGGGCGCGGGGCTTCACATCGAGGCCGAAGGCGATGTTCTGGCGGACGCTCATGTGGGGGAAGAGGGCGTAGTGCTGGAAGACGAAGCCCACGTTGCGGTCCTGGGGCCGCCGGGAGCCGCTGGCTTCGCCACGGACGGTCACCTCGCCTTCGTCGGGGGTTTCCAGCCCCGCGATGATGCGCAGCAGGGTGGTCTTCCCCGAGCCGCTGGGTCCGAGGAGGGCCAGGAGGCTGCCTTCGGGGATGTCCAGGTTCACGCGGTCCAGGATGGTCTTGCCCCCCAGCCGCTTGGACAGGTTCCGGATCTCGATGCTCATATCCATCTGCCTTGAAAAGATCTTGGGTCCACAGATTCCACAGATTCACACAGATTAAAAAAGCCAGACGCTGAGTGTTCAGTTAGGCAATCCGGTGGATCGGGTCTCCATCCGAGGCGCCGGTACCATGAAGGTTCCACCCCTATCCATCTGTGTAATCTGTGAAATCTGTGGATCAATAAGTTGTCTTTGAATCGACGGCGCCACATCACTGAGTCTCCCGGTCCCGGCGGGCGCGCCAGGCGACGAAGGCTTTCAGGGCGAGGCTCACCAGGGCCATGAGGCTCAGCAGGCTGGCGCAGGCGAAGGCGGCGCCGAACTGGTACTCGTTGTAGACGGCTTCGATGTGCAGGGGCAGGGTCATGGTCTCGCCGCGGATGTGGCCGCTGACCACGCTAACGGCGCCGAACTCGCCCATGGCGCGGCTGGCGCAGAGGATGACGCCGTAGAGCAGGCCCCACTTCAGCGCGGGCAGGGTGACCCGCCAGAAGGTCTGCCAGGGCGACGCGCCCAGGAGCCGGGCCGCCTCTTCCGCTTCGGGCCCCAGGGCCTCCACCAGGGGCAGCAGCTCCCGCGCCACGAAGGGGAAGGTGACGAAGGCGGTGGCCAGGATGATGCCCGGCTTGGCGAAGATGATCTGGGTGTTGTGCCGGTCCAGCCACGGGCCGAACCAGCCATCCAGCCCGAAGAGCAGCACGAACATCAGCCCCGCCACCACGGGCGAGATGGCGAAGGGCAGGTCCAGCACCGCCACCCAGAGCCCGTGGCCCGGGATCCGGTGGCGGCCCAGCAGCCAGGCCGCCGCCAGGCCGAAGACGCCGCTGAGGAGTACCGCGGCGACCGTGCTGACCAGGCTGAGGCGGATGGCCTGAGCCGCGTCCTCGTTGTGGAGGCTCGCGAGGAAGACCCGCCACCCCTCCGACAGGGCGGCGTGGAAGATGTTGGCGAGCGGCAGGACCAGGAACACCGCCATGAAAACGACCGCCACGGCGGTGAGGCTCCATCGCAGCCAGCGCGGCTCGCCCACACCCTCAGCGGGAAGGAAGACCTCAGACATGGCGGGCGGCCCCCCCGAAGCGGCGGTGCAGCAGGTGGACGGCCAGCAGCACCAGGAGGGAAACGGCGAGCATGATCACCGCCAGGGCCACGGCGCCGTCGTAGTCGTACTGTTCCAGCTTCACCACGATGAGCAAGGGTGCGATCTCGGTCTTGAACGGGAGATTGCCGGAGATGAAGACCACGCTGCCGTACTCGCCCACGGCCCGGGCGAAGGAGAGGGCGAAACCGCTGAGGAGGGCCGGCATGAGCTGAGGCAGCACCACCCGGCGCAGGGTGGCCCAGCGGGAGGCCCCCAGGCAGGCGGCGGCCTCCTCCATGTCCCGGGGCAGTTCCTCCAGCACGGGCTGGAGGCTGCGCACCACGAAAGGCAGGCTCACGAAGCTGAGGGCCAGCACCACACCGACCTGGTTGTAGACCGCGGAGAACGGGAGGAGGCGTCCGATCCAGCCCTTGGGGCCGTAGAGCGAGGCCAGCGTGAGACCCGCCACGGCGGTGGGCAGGGCGAAGGGCAGGTCCACCAGGGCGTCCGCCAGGCGCCGCCCGGGGAAGGGATAGCGCACCAGCACCCAGGCCAGGAGCGTGCCCCACAGCAGGTTGAAGAGGGCCGCCGCGAGGGCGGCCCCCAGGCTGAACAGACAGGCCGTCCGCACCCGCGGATCCCCCAGCAGGGCCGCGAAGGTCCCGGCCTTGGCGTGCCCCGCCTTCAGGGCGAGGGCCGCCAGGGGCAGGAGGATCATGAGGCTGGCGCCCAGCAGCGTGATGCCCGCGCTGAGGGCGAAACCGGGACGGCGGGTGAAGGTCACTGGATTACTTCCGGGCGGTGATCTGGTCGAAGGTCCCGCCGTCCTTGAAGTGGGCTTCGTGGGCGCGGGTCCAGCCGCCGAAGGGATCGGCGATGGTGAAGAGCTTCAGCTGGGGGAACTTCGATCCGGCGGCCTTGAGGGCCCTGGGATCCGAGGGGCGGAAGCCGTGCTGGGCGATGATGGCCTGGGCTTCGGGCGTGTAGAGGAACTCCAGGTAGGCCTTGGCCACGGCGGCGGTGCCCTTCTTCTGCACGACCTTGTCCACCCAGGCCACGGAAGGCTCCGCTAGGATGCTGACGGAAGGGAGAACGATCTGGAACTTCCCCTTGCCGGTCCCTCCGGTCACCAGGAGGGCCTCGTTCTCCCAGGCCAGCAGCACGTCACCCAGGCCCCGCTCCACAAAGGTGGTGGTGGCGCCCCGGGCCCCGCTATCCAGCACGGGCACCCGCTTGAACAGCTCCGTCACAAAGGCGCGGGCCTTGGCCTCGGAGCCGTCCTTCTGCTTCAGGGCCTGGCCCCAGGCCGCCAGGTAGTTCCAGCGAGCGCCGCCGCTGGTCTTGGGGTTGGGGGTGATCACCTGCACGCCGGGCTTGAGCAGATCGTTCCAGTCATGGATGCCCTTGGGATTGCCGGCGCGCACCAGGAACACCACTGTCGAGAGGTAGGGCGAGCTGTTGTGGGGCAGGCGCTGCTGCCAGTTGACGGCGAGCAGCTGGCGCTGGGCGGCGAGGGCGTCGATGTCGTGGCCGAGGGCGAGCGTCACCACGTCCGCGGGCAGGCCATCGATCACCGACCGCGCCTGCTTGCCCGAGCCGCCGTGGGACTGTGAGATCGACACGGTCTGTCCGGTCTTCGCCTTCCACTGGGCGGCAAAGGCGGGGTTGATGGCCTGGTACAGCTCCCGGGTGGGGTCGTAGGAGACGTTGAGCAGCTTCAGGGACTGGGCCTGGAGGGAGGCGCCGAGGGCCGCGAGGGCGAGGAGGATCCGGACGAGGGACCGCATGTCAGTAGCTCTCCTGCCCCAGCACGAGGCCGGCGGCGACGGTGGCGTGGGTGGTTTCGTCCACGAGGATGAAGGAGCCGCCGCTGCGCACCCAGCCGTGGGGATCGGCGGCGATGGGTTGCTGGAGCCGGAGGTTCACGGTGGCGATGTCGTTCATGCGGAGCTCCCGGGCGGGCAGGGACTCCAGGGCCTGGAGGTCGAAGCGGCCCAGGATCTCGTTTACCTTGGCCCGCACCTCCCGGGTGCCGTGGCGCAGGATCATGCGGCTCATGGGATCGAGGGGCTGCTCGCTGAACCAGCAGAGCGTGGCGTCCAGGTCCCGGCTGGGGACGGGGGCTCCTGCCGTGCCGGCGATGAGGTCGCCGCGGCTCACATCCACGTCGTCGGCCAGGTGCAGGGTCACGCTCTGGCCCACGACGCCCCGGGCCAGATCCTCCCCGAAGAACTCCACCCGCCGCACGGTGGTGCGGATCCCCGAGGGCAGGATGGTCACGGCGTCGCCGGGGGCCACGGAGCCGCTCTCGATGCGGCCCTGATAGCCGCGGTAGTCGAGGAGGCCGCCAGTACGGGGCCGGCAGACGAGCTGCACGGGGAAGCGGAAGGGCGCGTCGAGATCCTGGGCGTCCAGATCCACGCCTTCGAGCAGCTCCATGAGGGTGGGGCCGTCGAACCAGGCCAGCTGCTCCCCGCGTGCCACCACCATGTCGCCCTTGAGGGCCGACAGGGGCAGGTACTGGAGGTGGGGGATCTCCAGCTTGCGGGCCAGGGGCGCCACCTCGGCCTGGATGCGGCGGAAGACGGCCTCGTCGTAGCCCACCAGGTCCATCTTGTTGATGGCCACCACCACGTGGCGGATGCCCATGAGGCTGGCCAGGGTCATGTGGCGCCGGGTCTGGGGCAGCACCCCCTTGCGGGCGTCGATGAGGACGATGGCCAGGTCCGCCGTGGAGGCGCCGGTCACCATGTTGCGGGTGTACTGCTCGTGGCCCGGGGCATCGGCCAGGATGTACTTCCGCGTGCCCGTGCTGAAGTAGCGGTAGGCCACGTCGATGGTGATGCCCTGCTCCCGCTCGGCGGACAGCCCGTCCGTGAGGAGCGAGAGATCCACCTCCTCCAGGCCGCGCTTGCGGCTGGAGACCGCCAGCGCATCCAGGGCGTCGGCGAGGATGGCCTTGCTGTCGAAGAGCAGGCGCCCGATGAGCGTGCTCTTGCCGTCATCCACGCTGCCGCAGGTGATGAACCGCAGCAGGCCGTTGTCTGTGAGCTGTTCCTGGGCCATCAGAAGTACCCCTCCTTCTTGCGCTGCTCCATGGAGGCTTCGCTGGTCTGGTCGTCGAGGCGGGTGGCGCCGCGCTCGGTGATCTCCGTGGTGGCGGTCTCTTTGACGATGGCCGCCAGCGTGCCGGCCTCGCTGGGGACGGGGGCCGTGCAGCTGATGTCCCCCACGGTGCGGAAGCGGACCGACATCCGGACGGCCACGGCGCCGTTGGGCACCGGCGTCAGGGAAGTCACCGGGAGCAGGGCCCCGCCCGGCAGCACCACCACCTCGCGTTCGTGGGCAAAGTAGATGGAAGGCAGCTCCAGGCCCTCTTCGGCGATGTACTGCCACACGTCCAGCTCCGTCCAGTTGGAGATGGGGAAGGCGCGGATGTGCTCGCCGGGGTGGATGCGGGCGTTGTAGAGGTTCCACAGCTCCGGCCGCTGGTTCTTGGGGTCCCACTGGCCGAACTCGTCGCGGAAGCTGAAGATACGCTCCTTGGCCCGGGCCTTCTCCTCGTCCCGGCGGGCGCCGCCGATCAGGCAGTCGAACTTGAATTCCGCCACGGCGTCCAGCAGGGTCACGCTCTGGTGGCGGTTCCTGCTTTCCCCGGGATTCCGCAGCACGATCCGGCCCTTGGCGATGCTCTCGTCCAGGGTGCGCACGATGAGCCGCTCGCCCAGTTCCGCGGCGCGCCGGTCACGGAAGGCGATCACCTCGGGGTAGTTGTGGCCTGTGTCGATGTGCAGGAGCGGGAACGGGAATCGCCCCGGCCGGAAGGCCTTCTCCGCCAGGCGGAGCAGCACGAGGCTGTCCTTGCCACCGCTGAAGAGGAGGGCCGGGTTCGAGCACTGGCCCGCCACCTCCCGGAGGATGTGGATGGCTTCGGCTTCCAGGGCCTGGAGATGCGTGAGGGCTCGGGTCATGAGTAGCTCATTTCGAAGGTCGGTTGTGGAGGCCGCATTCCTTGTGTTCCGGCCGCTCCCACCACCAGCGGCCCGCGCGAATGTCCTCGCCGGGCTGGATGGCGCGGGTGCAGGGGGCGCAGCCGATGGAGGGGAAACCGGCGTCGTGCAGGGGATGGGTGGGGATGCGGTGCTCCTTCACGAAGGCCCACAGGCGCTCCGTGTCCCAGTCCAGCAGCGGGGCGACCTTCAGGCGCTCGGGGCTGCCGCCATCGGGTTCCGCGGACTGCAGGTCCGTGCGGGTGGGGCTCTGTTCGCGGCGCAGGCCCGTGAGCCAGGCCCGGGCACCCGCGAGGGCGCGCCGGAGGGGGCGAACCTTGCGGACCTCGCAGCAGGCGTGGCGCTGGTCCAGCCCTTCGCGGAACCCGAACAGCCCCTGCTCTTTCACGAGCGCTTCCACTTCGGCGCCATCCGGCGAATAGACCTCGTAGCGCAGGCCGGGATAGCGCGAGCGGAGCCGGTCGAAGGTCTCGTGGGTCTCGGGGTGGAGACGCCCGGTGTCGAGCATGAAGACCCGCACCGGGTGTCCCGTCTGGGCCGCGAGGTGGACCAGGACGCTGTCCTCCACGCCCGCGCTGCAGGCCAGGGTCAGCTCGTCGCCGAAGGTGTCCGCGGCCCACTGGACGAGGGCCTGGGCTTCGAGGCCCGCCGGAGGTTGGGGGAAGGCGGTGGACATGGGCGGCCTCAG
>Ga0255338_1001680_pt1 | contig 39202 bp, 37 predicted proteins | sample MeOH1_35cm_T4_19_FD_203715 | JGI IMG/M metagenome (GOLD analysis project Ga0255338, IMG submission 203715) | Sandy soil microbial communities from University of British Columbia, Vancouver, Canada - MeOH1_35cm_T4_195 | ecosystem: Engineered > Artificial ecosystem > Sand microcosm > Unclassified ... | reverse complement strand
GCTCGCGCTCGGCGTCCTGGCGGGCGTCCTTGACGGCGTCGATGACCTCGCGGCGCAGGCCGCCGATCATGGCCTCGCGGGCGGCGATCTCGCGCTTGAGCGCGTCGATCTGCATGGACAGCTGGAGGCGCTCCTCCTTCACGTGCGCGTCCTGCTCGCGCGACATCTCGCGCTTCAGCTCCTCCCGGAGCTGGTCCTCCATCTTCTTGTGGTCGGAGATGGACGCTTCCCAGGCCTTGACCGTCTCCCGCCAGCGCTTGACCGTCTCGTCCTTCTCGCGGGAATCGAGGGCCGCCTCGTCGCGGGCCTTGAGCGCCTTCTCCGCCTCCTTGCGGGCCTCGTTCAGTTCCGCGCCGAGCCGGTGCAGGCGCTCCAGCGCCCAGCGCAAAGCCAGGCGGGCGGTGTCGAGGTCGTTGACGGTCGAGGCGTCGAATCCCCCGGGGGGCTGGTCAGGGAACTGCGGCGGCTCAGGGCGGTTATCCATGGTCGTTCGACGCGTCGGCGCCGCGCAAAGGAATATTGACTGATTGCTGTTACGAATTTATGCCGTGGCCGCGGTCAGAGGGGGTGCGGCGACTGTTTCCGGAAACAGTCGCGCCCCGCTTCCACTCCAGACCCAAAGCGACGGCCAAGGCCGCCACGCTCGGCATGTAATAGGAACCGACGGAGAACGCCGCCAGCACGCAGAACGCCCCGAGCGAGAGGAACGAGGCCGACCCGAGGATGCGGCGCAGGCGCGGGGTCGAGCCTAAGAACGGGTGGAAAGACAGAACGATGGGGACGACCAACGGCCGGGCCGCTCCTGGTCCTTGGGTCTCGTACCATGAGGACCGAGAGTACCGGGGAGCGCTCTCCACGGCCTGAGCGGCGTCGCGGGAAAGAGACCGCGAGACCTCGACGCGTCCGACCAGGGGCGCGAACATGACGTAGACCGACGCCCCGACGGCCCACGCCGGCGCGAGCAGCCAGACGGCCCTGTTCATGCTCGCGCTCTCAGCCAGTCCAACACCTTTTCCGCGTCGCTGTCCGGCGGGAACACGGGATAGAAGCATCCTTCTATCCTTCCGTTCGCGATGAGGAGAGTGCACCGCCTGGTCATCGTCTCGCCGCCGAAATGAAAGGTCGGCAGGCGGAGAGCGTTCGTGAGTTCGAGCTCGTGATCGCTGAGCACCTCGAAGGGAAGGTGCAGGCGCTGGACCATCTCCCGCTGATAATCGGAGGTCTGCGTGCTCAGTCCGAACACCCTCGCGCCGAGGCCGGCCAGGGCGGCATAGCGGTCGCGGTAGCCGCAGGACTGCGGCGTGCAGCCGCGGGCGCCGGGGATCGCGTTCCATTCGCCCAAGCCTCCCGGGGGGTCTTGGCCCGGGAGCCCGGTCCTCGGGTAGCAGTAGACGACGGTCCAGGACGCTCCGAGCCGGGCCAGATTCACCGGCTTGCCGGAGGTGGACGGGAGCGCGATGTCGGGAAGGGTCATGCCGATCAGGTGGCGGGCCGCACCGTCGTCCGTCGGGACCGGCAAGTCAGCCGGCAATCGGTGCAGGTCGTCTGAGCGGGTCATGGGTTCCTCTAGTCGACGACGAAGAGCTTCGCGCCGGCGTCCGTAGTATACGAACGATGGGGTTCGCCGTTCTCGGACACCTGATAGCTCATGCCGGGCGTGAGGGTGAACCGGCGGCCGTCCTTGAGCTCCGTGTGCAGGACGCCCTCGGTGCACAGCAGGATGTGGCCTTTGACGCACCAGTGATCGGCCAGGTAGTCCGGCGAGTACTCGATCACGCGCACGCGGATCGGGCCGAACTCACGGGTCCGCCAATGGGCCGTCCCGCGTTCGCCCTTGTGCTCGGTCCGGGGCACCTGGGACCAGTCCGTGACGCCGAACGGGACCGCAGAGATGTTCATCGAAGTGTGTTCCTCATCGGGGCGCCGGCGCGTCCATCCGCCGATTCGCCATCCTCGCGGCTTGATCGCATCCACAGCAGAGCGACGCCGGCCATCCCGGCGATCATACAACCCAAATGGAGGGTGCCGAGGCCGATCACGCCGAGAAGAGGATTCGAATCCGTCCATGGCGCGAATGGCCGGATGTCTGGGTGCATCATCCCATCGAGAAGCGGATGCGACGCGCCTCCGATCAGACCCCCGATCACCAGACCGCGAGTGCTGATCTCTGAGCGAATGGATCGAGCCCGTCCGCCGATCCACTCATCTATTCGGGGAACGCCGCGGACGATCGCCGTGAGAAGGCAGCCGGTGGCCAGGCCGGCGGCGGTGGCGCCGATAAGCGTGTGCATCTCGCGGTGCAGAGGGTACTGGCGCGTCAGAATGTAATAGAGCGTCTCGCAATCGATGATGACCTGCGCGGCGACGAACGCCGACCAGGAGAAGCTCCTGGGGACGACGGCCTTCACCGCGAGGCCGGGCCCAAAATGAAAGGGAGTGATTGGCATTTCTAATCAGCTTCGTTGAACATCCGCCCCTTATTCGCCAAACGCGACTTTAACGCTTCCGTCCATTGAAACCTCCGCGAACGTCTGTCCTCCCTTCACGAAGGTCTTCTCTTCCCAGACCAACTTCCACTTAGGATTACGTTCCGGCCCTGGCAGATTCTGGGTCAGGCTCGCCGAGTCGAGATACTGACTGGAAATGTCGATCCCCTTTTCCTTGAAGTGCTTTCGAGCGTTTCGAATCGCCGTTTCAAGAGAAACGGCCGGCTCACGTGAATCCTTCTGAAGACTTCCAGCGAAAACCGCGGTCCCAAAAAGAATTGACACGACGAGCAAAACAGCAGTTCGGTAGTTCATCCTTTCCTCGTATGCCTGACGCCGCGCTCTGCCGCGCCCGCGCTTCTGGGATTTCCATATGGCGCGCGTCGGCGGAAGAGGATGTTAGGCGTCGCTGTCGCCATTGGTCCTGGACCGGCATAGTCTGCTAATCGCAAATGCTCCGAAACTGGAAATTGCAGTTCCTCCTAGCACCCACAAAAAGACACTCAGCATTTGCTCCCACGCGATGGGGGGTGCGACTGTGCCTAGGGAAGTTGTTGCCGGAATTGGATCATGGAATTGCCAGTAGAGTTTGCCGCCCATGATGGCCCCGATTGCTGCCACGGTGATAATGAGCAATGCCCGCTTCGACACGGCAATCAGGCTTGTCTTTGACGATTTCATTGTTGCAATCAGTTGCAGTACTCCTTCCCATCGTCGTTATAGCAGAGTCGGCATCGTCCATTGAGACATGTTGCCTGGGCTGAAACGTCGCATGCGGGATCTATTCCTCTGCCGGGACAACCATAAGGTTCGGCCATCTTCTTCTGCCTCGACAACTCCTCTTCGTACTCTCCGCGTAGTTCCCTGTTGACCGCGGCACATGAACAGAAACTCTCAACCCTGACACACTGAGCATCTTGTCGGCATGCTTTGTATCTGTAATCCCAAGCTGATTCCGATAATAACGCGGATTTCCGCTGCTTGTTCAGCCCGACACCAACAAAGATGAGAACAGCGAGGGTTCCCGGAATTGTAAACCACAATATTCGTCGCATGGGCCCTCTTAATGTCTGCATGCAGTGGCTATCAAAACATTTCTCTTTTACCGTACGCCTAACGCAGACGATCTGCTGCCGCCGCTACAACTGTCCAACCAAACTAGGCCGCGGTCGGCAGAATCCGATGGTTAGGCGTTGCGTGCTGAAAATTATTCTCCTTTGTAAGCCGTCTAAGCCGGGATCAGGTGGCTGCCATTGAGTTTGATCGATTCAGCAACCCTATCGCGATTATAAATCCAAAAAGCGGGATGACCGACAGAACCGCAAGTGGGATTGACCAGGCGCCCATTTCCAGTGCATTCGCGAGCTGGTAGACTAAGCAAAGAAACCAAATCCACAGGACGAGGAAAGTGATTGCGGCCAGGGCCCAGATTAAATAACTAAATGGTCCGAACCATCCCATTTTCTTTACAACGAAGGAGAAAATACTCAAAGCGGGAATATATGCCATAAGAATTCCAAAAATCCTGACGAATCTTTGCCTTACTTCCGTCAGATTGACGTTCTGATCTGGAATTTCCATTTATCTCCTATTCATACGCCTAACCAATAATTGTGCTGAACGGCATATTGCGCGTGCGATTGTTGTAGATATGCGAATTATAGAGTGAAAATCAGGGTTGCGCCAGGAGGGGGGTGTGAATATGCCGCAGGAGGGGGCGGCATAGCGTGCGAAGTCGGAGGGCCCAATACCTGTGGGCCTTTCGTCAAAAACGAGGGGGACCGAAGGCTCAGGTATATTAGGAGGCGGGGGGCTATTCTAAGGATGTGAAGAAGCATTGGTCCTGCCTAGCCGCCGTTTGGCTCTCCCTGAACCCGCTTTCCGCCCTCGCCCAGGTAAAGGTCGGCGCCGTCGCCGCCCAAGGCTCTTCCGCCGGTGCCGTGTCAGCGGCAATATCAGCCGTTATTCCTGGGCCCGCGACGAATGTCGGTCTGCCTTCGGGATCCGTGTCGTTAACGGTTCAAGGATTGTCCGCGGCACCCGTACCGACCACCTTAAAGATCTCAGCCGTTAATGCCGTTCAATCCGTCATCCCCGCCGTTGATCCGGTCTCCGTCGAGGTCCGGTCCCGCAAGGTCACCCCTTCCGCTGCCGTTAAAACCGTCGTCTCTCCGTTGAGCGTTCTCGCTGACGCCCCCGCCGTTCCGTTGAGCCGTTCCGAGAAAGCCGTCGCGGTCGTCCGCGACGAAGTCGCGAACTGGAGCTCCCGCACCCCCGAAGACAGCGTCCTCGCTCCGTCGTTCCAGCGCTCGTTGACGAGCCTTTCCCCGGCCCTGGCCGCGGCCTCGACCCCCGACTCCCGCGACGTCGTCCCCGCTCCCCGCGCCGCCGCCCCGACTCCCGGCCGCCCCGTCCTCTCGCGCAACCTCTTCATCACCGGCGCCTCCCTCGTCGGCGTCTCCCTGATCGCCGCCGCCGTCCCCGCACTGATGCCCGCCGCCGTCGTCGCCTGGAAAGGCGCCTTCGCCTGGTCCGGCCTCGCCGCGATGGCCGCCTCCCGGTATTGGCGTTCCCCGGGCTCCGCCCCCGACGCCCCGCGCGGCCCTCCCGCGAAAGCCGGCGGCTCGTTCTCTTCTTTCAAGGCCGCCTGGACCGCCGCCCGCGACAGCGCCGCCGCTCAGCGCTCCTTCGAGACCCGCGTCGGCGGTTCCTCGTGGTCGTCGTTCCGCGACTGGGCCCTCGGCGGCCTGCGCACCGGCCTGTACTGGATGGCCCCCGCCTTGCTCCTGATGCTCGGCGGCGCCGCCGTCGCCAAGGGCGCCATCCTCGCCCTCGGCCTCAAGACCGCCGCCGCCGCCTCAGCCTCCGCCGCCTTGATCCCCATGTCGACCTTGCTCGGCGGCATGATCCCGATGGCCCTCGCCGCGGAGACCGCGAACATCGCCCTGTTCTTCGGCGTCCAGGCCCTGGCCCGCAAGCTCGGCGCCGGCCGCGCCGCCCCGTGGCTCGGCGGAGCCGCCGCCCTCGCTTTGGCCGCCGTCGTGCTGATGAACCTGACTTCCGCTCCGTTCGTCATCCTGGTGAGCCTGGCCCTGGAGGCCGGCGTGTTGTGGACCGCCCAGCGTTCCCAGTCGCTGCTCGCTCCGCTCGCCTTGCGAGGCATACTGACCGTTTTCTCCCTCGAGGCCGCGCGCCTCGGCGCCTGGATCAAGGTCGGCGCCGCCGGCTCGCTGATCGGCCTGCCCGCCGTGTGGGGCGGCGTCGCCGTCCTCGGCCTCGTGCTCCTCGCGATCAAGCTGAAGGCTCCCGGCCTCGACCTCGCCGGCATCGGCCGGTGGTGGAAGACGGAGGACCCCGGCCAGCGCCCCAAGTCGCCGTGGCGCATCCTCTCCGCCGGCCTCGTCTGGGGGCTGGTCGTGTACGCGATCGGCGACCTGACCTTCTGGGGCGTCAACGCGTTGGCGCCCGGCCACGAGCCCGCGCCCGCGATCCTGGCGAAGATGCTCACCGCCGGCGTGGACCTCGTGCTCTACAACTTCGTGATCGTCGGCCTGCTCGAGGAGTACGTGTTCCGCCGCGGCGTGTTCAAGTGGATGAACGACTGGCTCGACAAGCACGGCCTCAAGCCCGGCAAGGCCTTCTGGACGGCGGCCATCGCCTCGGCCTTGGTCTTCTCCGGCGTGCACTACATCGACTGGGGCGCGATGATGGGCTGGTTCGGCCTGGGCGACGCGACCGCGACCTCGGGCCTCGGCGGGGCGTACGCCTTCACCTGGGCCGGCTTCATGGCGCGCTCGGTGCTCGGCGTGGTGCTGGCCTGGATCTACAAGCGCTCGGGCCTGCTGCTGATCCCGATCGTCGCCCACTTCTGGGCCGACTCGATGGAGGGACTGGGGTTGGCCTTCGGCCTGCCCGTGTTCCTCGCGCTGGCCGCCGGGGCGCTGGCGCTGTCCTTCCTGTTCAAGCCGAAGGCGCTCAGACCGAAGTCGTCCTGAACAAAGGCTCGAGCCAGGCCTTGTAGAGCGCGCGCGACAGCGCGTACACCGAGTAGGACGTGAAGAACGCCGCGATCACGTCCACGGTGTAGTGGTTGCGCGAGAGCAGGACGCCCACCGCCATCACGACGGAGCCCGCGAGCATCAGGCGCTTGAGCCCCGGCGTCTTGAACCAGAGGAAGAAGAGGAACGGGATGGCCGTGTGCCCGGAGAACACGAACTCGTTGGTGAAGGTCCAGGTGCCGAGTATGCGCGAGAAGATGGCGTCGTGCAGGCGCATGTCCACCATGCCCGCCGGCGCGCCGATCGGCGACAGGAACACGAAGGCCGTGCGCACCACCATGTAAACGGTGAGGAGGAAGAGGAGGAAGGGGATGCGCCTCGGGTGATAGGCCACGGCCGCGCCCGCCGCGTACAGATGGAGGCCGAACCAGCCCCAGGACAGGATCGGCAAGGTGTTGACGAGCGGCAGGCGCCTCAGCAGCCAGTCGTTGCCGATGGGCAAGGCGCGCTGGTCCGCCACCCAGCCCAGCTTGGTATAGAGCGCGTAGGAGAGGCAGAACAGGAACAGCACGCCGGCCAAGGTGCCGATCCACCACTTGTAATGGATGCCGTGCCATTCGTCTTTGATCTCCGCGATCTCTTTTTGAGCCGCTTTCGGAAGGAGCTTGCGGAGCTCCTGGATCTCCCGGGCGGAATCGGTGAAGCGTCGCTCAAGTTCCGCGAGCTTTTCTTCGAGGAGATTCTCGGCCGGTGGCATGGCTGGATGATATAAAATCTCGTCGTGGAGCCCACGCCGAGTCCCTCGATATTGACGGAAGTCAGGGATTTCCTGTCGTCGTTGAAATCCGATTGGCCCGAGATATTCGCCCCGCGAAAGGTCGTCCGGCCGAAGGCCGAAGTTCCAACCCCCGTCTCCGTTCCCCAGACGCCCGTTCCTCGTAAGGCTCTCCCGCCAGTCCTCATTCCGTCGATTCCGGTCGATGCTCCCCTGAAGGATGGTCTTCCCGTGGGAGATCTTGTCGCTTTATTCCGTTCAAGGGCGGAATATTGGGCCCCCTACCTGGGCGTGACCTTCAACCGCGTGAGCGTGAAGGACCAGCGCACACTTTGGGGCTCCTGCACGAGAGAAGGGAACCTCAACTTCTCCTGGCGTTTGGCGCTGGCGCCCGATCCCGTCCTCGACTATCTCATCGTCCACGAGCTCTCGCACCGCGCCCAGATGAACCACTCCCGCCGTTTCTGGGAGGTCGTCGAGACCTTGTGCCCCGGCCACCGCTCCCACCGCCGCTGGCTGCGCAAGAACGGCCGCGCGCTCCACACCGCGAAGCGTCCCGCCTAGCCTCGCGGCCGGCGGCGCCGTCAGCCGACTGTTTCCGGAAACAGTCGCGCCTTCGTGGTCCGGGGCTTCACTCTTCCAGCTTCTTGACGATGGCCGGCACGTCGGCCGCGGTCACGCCCGAGAGCCACTCGCCGCCGGGGTAGACGAACGCGTTCGGTCCCTGCTCGCACAGGTCCAGGCAGCCTGACTTGGCGACGCGTACCTTTCCCTTGAGCCCGGCGGCTTTCGCCGCCGCTTTTAACGCCTCGCACAGCTCGACGCCGCCGCGTCCGGGGTTGCCGCAGGCGACGCGGCCGCCGTCGCGGACGTTGACGCAGACGAAGACGGTCTTCTTGAAGGGGACGGGCTTCTTATCCATGAGCGGTCATAGCGCGACGGGGAGGGCTTCGGCGGCGTGCCGGCGGGCTTCCTGCGTCAGTCTCGCGGTCCAGACCGCGCCGGAGAACGAGCAGGCGAGGCCGACGATCTGCACGCCCGCGATCGCGTCGCGGCCCAGCGCCCAGGAGAAGACCAAGGTCAGCGCCGGATAGGAGAGCATGAAGGTCGTGGCCTTGGAGAGGTCCATGTTGCGGATGGCCATGTACCAGAGCACGAAGTTCAGCGAGGACATCAGCAGGCCCTGCAGCACGAGGAAGCCCATCGCCTCGGGCGACCAGGACCAGCGGCCGCCGTGGAGGATGGTCCACAGGCACACCGGGGCCATGGTCAGTATGCCGTAGAAGACGCGGCCGCCGGACAGGGTCAGGGCGTCGAGGTCGCGGGGAAGGCGCTTGGCGAAGATGTGGGAGAGCTGGTAAAGCCAGGGCGTGCAGAGGATCATCAGGTCGCCCTTCCAGCGCGGCGAGGAGAGGTCGTGCAGCATGACGAGGCCGGTGCCGCTCATCACGAGGAGCGCGGCGAGGGTCAGCTTGAGCGTGGGCCGCTCGCCCAGGAGCCACGCGGTCAGCGCGGCGGAGTAGAGGACCTCGACCTGGGCGACGATCGCGGCGTTGGCGGGCGTCGTGTGCGCCAGCGCGGAGATGTAGATGACCGTGGCCGCGCCGCTGCACAGGCCCATCATCGCCAGCGACGGCGCGATGTCGCGCGAGAGCACCAGCCGCCAGCGGCCCTTGGCCAGGAGCCAGGGGGACATCGCGGCCAGGCCGACGACGAGGCCGGCGGTCGCGAACAGGGCGCCCGAGAAATGGGCCATCCCGTACGCGCCGATCAGCGGCCACAGCGCCGTGATGGCCCAGTCGACGACGAGCGCCGCGATGGGGGACATTCGCGGCGGCTAGTTCAGGAAGCCCGTGGCGGCCAGCAGCGCGATGGCCACGCCGATGAGGGACTCGCCGGCGATGAAGCCGGAGCTGACGGTGACGAGATAGCGTTCCGCGAGCGCCGGCTTCTTCTTCTCCAGCACGAGCGCGATCAGGGCGCCGATGAACATCGACAGGGAGTTGAAGAACGGGATGACCATGGACAGCCCCAGGCCGGTCGCCGACGGGATGAACTTCTGCGCCTTCGGGAAGGCCTTCTCGATCAGCGGGATGACGATGCCCAGCAGGCCTCCGACGATCATGCCGTTGCGCGCCGTCGGGTGCAGGGCGTCGATGCCCGTGGCGAGGAGCTTGGCCACGGCGGCCCAGATCTGCGCGGACGGGGCCGGCCACTGGGTCGTTCCCAGGGACGCGGCCGTCGGCACGAGGAGGTAGAACGCCGGGATCACGACGAGGGTGCCCGCGAATATGCCCAGGAACTGGGCGATGAACTGCTTGCGCGGGTTGGCGCCCAGGATGTAGCCGCTCTTGAGGTCGACGAGCAGGTCGGCCGAGGCGCCCGCCGCGCCCGCCGTGACGCTGGCCGTCATCAGGTTGGTCGCGATGTCGGCCGGGGCCAGGAAGCCGAACGCGAGCTGGGTGATCTTGCCCATGGCGCCGATCGGGGTGATGTCGGACTCGCCGGTCACGCGGCAGGCCACGAGGGAGAGGAAGAAGGTCATCGCGACCGCGATGCAGCCCATCCACCAGCGGGTGTTGAACGCGAAATAGAGGACGGCGATGCAGCCCAGGCTCGAGAGGGCGGTGCCGACCAGGAACCAGGAGCTGGGGACCTCGATGGCCTCCATCTTGTCCTCGACGGCGGTGTTCTTCTTGCGGGAATCCTTGGGCGTGAACAGGGTCGCCACGCCGCTGAAGGCGCGCATGATGGTCTTCCACTGGAAGAGGAACATGAGCAGGCCCGAGGTCACCATCATCGCGCCGCCCGTCCAGGTGGACCAGGTCACGATGGCGCGGTAGCCGAGCTTGGTGCCGTCGATGGCGCCGGCGTCGACCATCCAGGGGGCGAGGACGCCGTAGTTGATGCAGGCGCCGAGGAGGAGGGACCAGGAGATCTTCCAGCCCATGATCGCGCCGGCGGCGACCATGATGGTGCTCATCTCGAAGGAGATGGTGTACTTGGACAGGGCGATGCCGCCGATCGTGCCGGGGAACTCGAGGTGGCCGGGGATGGCGAAGGGCTTGCCCGCGTCGCGCAGCCAGGCGACGACGCCGCCGATCAGGCCGGCGATGCCGAGCGACTTCGCCTTCAAGGCCGCTTCCACGCCCTTGGAGTGCAGGCTCTTCAGGGTCTCGGCCGCGGCGATGCCGCTGGGGAACTTGAGCTGCTCGACGTTGATCATCTGGCGCTTCATGGGGATGGCCATGAAGACGCCGAGGGCCGAGAGGAAGAGGGTCCAGAAGGCCAGAGTGGGCCAGGGCATGTGGTGGCCGGTGACCATCAGGTAGGCCGCGATCGCGCTCGTCATGGTCCCGCCGGTGGAGTAGCCGGCCGAGGAGGCGGTGGACTGCATGCAGTTGTTCTCGAGGATCGACATCTCCGTCGGGAACCAGCGCGGGAAGGCCGCCATCATCGTCTTGTGGATGGCGTAGGAGAGGATGCAGGCGGTGATCGCCACGCCCAGGCCCCAGCCCGTCTTGAGGCCGACGTACAGATTGGAGAGGGCCATGAACCCGCCGAGGAAGGAGCCCATGACGACGGCGCGAAGGGTCAGCTGGGGCATGTCGTCGCCCTGGTAGACCTTCTTGTACCAGCGCATCTCGAGCTGCGCCGGCGTCAGCTTCGACTTGAGATCGGGATGGTCCTCGGGGAGGTCGAGGAACTCTTCGCCCATCACTTCCATTTTCGGGTCGCTCATGGAAGAAATCATACTACACGCCGGCCCGCCGGGCGCTATTTTTTGCGGCCGTCCAGCAGGAAGGCGCGGTATCCTTTGTAGGCCATGTACAGGTCGAGCTTTCCGATGAGCTCCCACGGGGCGTGCATGGACAGGACGCCGACGCCGCAGTCGAGCACCGACATTCCATAACGCGCCATAAGGAAAGCGATGGTGCCGCCGCCGCCCTGGTCCACCTTCCCGAGCTCCGCCGCCTGCCATAGAGCGCCCGCCTTGTCGAAGATGCGCCGGACCTGGGCGACGAACTCCGCGTGGGCGTCGCTGGCCCCGGACTTGCCGCGGCTGCCGGTGTACTTGGTGAGGATGACGCCCTGGTTGAGGTTCGCCGCGTTCTTGCGCTCGGAGACGGAGGGGTACAGCGGGTCGTGGAGAGCGTTGACGTCGGCCGACAGCGCCCAGGAGCGCTCGAGCGCGCGGCGCAGCTTCAGGCCGTCGTAGCCGCCTTCCGTGAGGTTGAACAGCTCGGCGACGGCGTTCTCGAGGAAGCTCGACTCCATGCCGGTGCTGCCGTAGGAGCCGATCTCCTCCTTGTCGGCGAGCAAGGCGCAGGCCGTGTGCTCCGGCGCGGCGCCGAGGTCCAGCAGCGCGCGCAGCGAGCCGTACGCGCAGGACTTGTCGTCGTGGCCGTAGCCGAGGATCATCGAGCGGTCGAGGCCGGCCTCGCGCGGCGGGCCGGCGGGCACGAACTCGAGCTCCGAGGAGACGAAGTCCGCCTCGACGACGCCGTACTTCTCCTTCAGAAGCTCGAGGACGCGGAGCTTGAGCTTCTCCTTGGCCTTCTTGTCCTTGGACGGGATCGAGCCGACCAGGACGTCGAGGCCCTCGCCCTCGATGGCCTCGCCCATCGTCTTCTTCGCCTGATCGGCGCCCAGATGGGGGAGGAGGTCGGTGATGGTGAAGACGGGGTCGCCGGGCGCCTCGCCGATGCTCAGCGTGATCTTCTTGCCGTCGGGGCGCACGAAGACGCCGTGCAGGGCCAGGGGCAGGGCGACCCACTGGTACTTCTTGATGCCGCCGTAGTAGTGCGTGTCCAGGAGGGCCATCTCGCCGCTTTCATAGAGCGGGTTCTGCTTGACGTCGAGGCGGGGGGAGTCGATGTGGGCGCCGAGGATGTGCAGGCCCGCCTCGAGCGGCTTCTTGCCGACGACGAAGGCGACGACGGTCTTGCCCGCGCTCCCGCGGTAGACCTTGTCGCCCGCGCTCAGGCGCGAGCCCTCGGGCAGGGCCTCGAGGTCCTTGAAGCCGGCGGCCTCCAGGCGCTTGACCGCCTCGTCGTGCGCCTCCCGCTCCGTCTTCGCCTCGCCGAGGAAGGCGAGGTAGTCCTTGGAGACCTCCTCCATCCGCTTGGCGTCGGCCGTCGAGAGGCCGGCGTAGCCGCTCTTCCTCTCGTAGGTGAGGCTTTCCTTCGCGGCCTTCTTCGTCGGCATGGGGAGTCTCCTTGGGACGTCAGCTGTCAGATCTCAATGGCACATCCCGCCGGCGGGACGGACCAGCTCCGGCGCGGGGTAGGCGGCCAGCAGCCGGTCGACGAGCGCGACGTAGCCGGCGCGGCGCTCGGGTCCCATGCGCTCGGCCTCGACGCGGTCGAACCGTTCCTTCAGGACCTTCCAGCGGGCGTCGGGGATCGCGTCCATGGCCATCGGGTAGAGGATGTTGTCCTCCTTGCCGATGTGGGCCGCCAGAAGGGAGGAATAGCCGGAGGCGGCGCGGGCGGCGTCCTTCAGCGCGGCGGCCTCGCCGGCGCGGACGCGCTCGAGGGCCTCCGACAGCCGCTTGACGTGGTCGCGGCCCTGCGTGTGCTCCATGAGCATCACGGCGATGGGCCCGCCCTGGCGCGGGAAGCCGACCTCCTCCATCGCGGGGAACAGGAGGTCCTCCTCCTTCCCGTGGTGGGCGTAGTCGGCGAAGACCTTGATGAAGTCGAGCGCGGCGTCGAGGTCCGCCAGGGCCGGCGTCTTGCCCTCGCCGAGGCGCAGGCACATCCCGTTCAGCGCGCGGAGCATGCGCAGGATGATCTGGTGGTCGTCCATGAGGTCTTTGATCGCGGGTCTCATCGTTTCTCTCCTCCTCCGCAGCGCGGGTAGGAAGAGTCTAGCAATTCCGGAAAAGAATATCCGGTATTGCGGGTCCGGGCTCGATGCCGCGAATGCAACGCTTCGGCCGTCAGCGGACGATCAGAGAGGCCGGGAGGCGGAGCGTGAAGGTCGAGCCCCGGCCGGGGGCGCCGTCGGCGGTCAGGGTCCCGCCGTAACGCAGGGCGACGCGGCGGCAGATCGCCAGGCCGATGCCGCTGCCGGCGTAGTCGCTCGAGGCGTGGAGACGCAGGAACGGCTGGAAGATCTTCTCCGCGTAGACGGGGTCGAAGCCGATGCCGTCGTCGGCGACGGTGATATCCAGGTCGCCGCAGTCCCGGCGGCAGCCGATGCGCACCACGGGCGGCCGGTCCGGCCGGCGGAACTTCACGGCGTTGGAGAGCAGGTTCAGCAGGAGGTTGTGCATCGGGATCGCGTGGGCGCGCACGACCGGCAGGGGGGCGGCCTCGATGCGGGCGCCCGAGGCGGCGAGCTCGGCGGCGAGGTCGGCCTTCACCTCCGCCAGGACGGCGTCGAGGTCGACCTCCTCGACGGGGAGGGGGTCCCGCCCGATCCGGGACAAGGTGAGCATGTCGGTCACGAGCTTCAGCGCGGAGGCGGCCGAGCGCCTCATGCGCTCGACGTAGTCGAGGTCGCCCGAGTCCAGCTTGCTCTTCGCTCGCGCCTCGAGAAGGTCGCCGAAGCCCATGATCCGGCGGAGCGGGGCGCTGAGATCGTGGGAGGCCGCGTAGGCGTACATCTCGAGCTCGGCGTTCGAGCGGGCGAGGGCCTCGGTCTTCTCCGACATCTCCTTGTCGTGGCGCACGCGGTCGGTGATGTCGTGGAACTGCCAGACTCGCCCGTAGTGGCGCCCGTCCTCGCCGACCACGGGGCTCGAGAAGCGCTCGAAGACCCGCCCGTCGCGCAGCGCGAGCTGGTCGGAGCTGGTCTCGTCGGGATGCTCGTAGAGGTGCCGGACCCGCGCGACGAAGCCCGCGGGGTCGACGAGCTTGGACAGGACGCTCTCGATCGCCTGCTCGTCGGAGCCGGTCGCCAGCACCTCCGCCGGGATGCCCCACATCTCCCCGAACCGCTTGTTGCGCGAGAGGATGGTCCCCTTCGGGTCGACGACGAGGATGCCGTCGGGCGAGCTCTCCTGCTGGGCCGCCAGCAGGGCGGCGTGATAGGAGAGCTCGGCGGTGCGGGCCTCGATCCGGTGCTCGAGCTCCGCCTTGAGGCGCGCGAGCTCCGCCTGCGCCAGGTGCCGCTCGGTCACGTCGATGGCCATCCCGATCATGCCGCGCGAGCGGGCGCCGGAGCGGACGGCGGTGACCACCGTGTGGGCCCAGACGACGCTCCCGTCCTTTCGCAGGAAGCGCTTCTCGATCTCGAAATGGTCGGTCTCGCGCCTCACGAGGCGGCCGAAGCGGTCCGCGCACGCGGGGAGGTCGTCGGCGTGGGTCACGTCGTCGAAGGTGAGGGCGAGGAGCTCCTTCTCGGTGCGCCCGAGCATCCTCTGCAGCGCCGCGTTGGCGCGCGTGAAGCGCCCCTCGTCGTCGAGCTCGGCGATGCCGATCGGGGAGCGTTCGTACAGCGTCCGGAAGCCGGCGGCGGTCGCGGGTGCGGGAGGGCGCGGCGCTTTGCTCGAGGAGGCCACGTGCGATTATACGAAAAACGGCGCTCGTCGTGGAATCTTTGTAACTAGAAGCGCGCCGTCATTTCGACGGGAACCCCTCGAGGACGGAGCCGCGGAGCACGGGCAGCGGCAGAGGGCCGTGGCGCAGGACGGCGTCGTGGAAGGCCTTGACGTCGAAGCGGCGGCCGGTGCGCGCCTTGACCTCGTCGCGCAGGGCGGCGATCTCGAGCTGGCCGACCTTGTAGGCGAGCGCCTGGCCGGGCCAGACGGTGTAGCGGTCCACCTCGGCCTCGATCTCCTCCTGGGACATCGGGGTGTTGGACTTCATGAACTCGATCGCCCTCTCCCGCGTCCAGCCTTTCGCGTGGAGGCCGGTGTCGACGACGAGGCGCGCCGCGCGCAGGGCCTGGTCGGAGAGCATGCCCAGCCGCGAGAGGTCGTCCCGGTACAATCCCATCTCGTCGCCGAGCCGCTCGGAATACAGCGCCCAGCCCTCGATGTAGGCGGTGAAGCCCGCGCTCCTTCGGAACTGCGGGAGGTCCTTGTTCTCGAGCGCGAGGGCGATCTGCAGGTGGTGGCCGGGCAGGCCCTCGTGGGCGGCGAGCGAGGTCATCGAGAAGCGCGGGCGGGACTCCGGCTTGTAGGTGTTGATGTAGTACACGCCGGGCCGCGACAGGTCGGTCGGAGGCTGGAAATAGCGGCCCGCGGCCTCGTTCTTCTCCTGGAACTCCTCGACGGGCTTCACGACGAGGGCGGTCTTCGGCAGGGTCCCGAACCACTCCGGGAGCAGCTTCGTGGCCTGCCCGACGAGGAGCTCCGCGTTCTTGAGCACCTCCTCGCGCGTCTTGAAGAAGTTCGCGGGGTCCGAGCGCACCGTCTCGAGGTAGCTCTCCAGGTCGCCCGCGTGGCCGGCGCGCCGGGCGATCTGGGTCATCTCGTCGCGGATGCCCTCGAGCTCGGCCAGGCCGATCCGGTGGAGCTCGTCGGCGGATTTATCCGTGGTGGTGTGGGACCGGATCTTGTGGCGGTACATCGCCCGCCCCCCGGGGACGGAGGACAGGCCGATGTGGTCGCCGGTCCGCGTCCTCGAAAGATAGTCGTTCCTGATGAAGTCGGAGAGCTCCTTGACCGCCGGCAGGACCTCGTCCGCGACGATCTTCAGCAGGCGGGGCTTCCATTCCGAGAGCAGGGGCTCCGGCAGCCGGTCGCACGCCTCGGCGTACGGGGACTTGTCGACGGGGGAGGCGAGCATCTCCTCGAGCTGGCGGATCAGCTTCTCGGTGGGGACGCGCGCGGCGACGCGGCCGGTCTTGAGCCCCGAGGCGATGTTCTCCCGGTGCCTCCGGAGGTACAGCGGCACGGCCTTCAGCCGCTTCTCGAGCGCGGCGGCGTCCGCGGCGTCCCTCATCGGCTGGGAGGTCTGGATGACGGTCGGGATCCACGACTGGCCTCCGTCCATGTGGTCGACCTCGAACTCCTGGAACGGGAACGCGAGCCCGTCGAGCTCGTCGTCGAGCATGGCCTTCATCACCTCGACCGACAATCGTTCCTCGGGCGTCAGGGCCCTGCGGTCGAGGGACCGCGCGCGCCGGAGCAGGGCTTCGTCGGACGTCTTGCGCGCGGCCTTCCCGGCGAGGCTGTTGTCGTCGAGGAGGTCGTCGTAGCCGGGCTCGCCGTAGAACGTGGCGAGGAGGGGGGAGAGGCGCATCTGAGCGGCCCAATAATCGGCGAAGAGCCGGGTCGCGGCCTCGTCGGCTCGGACGGGCGCGGCGAGCAGGAGCGCGGCCAGGAGGAGGTTCGATCGGATCATGGGTGGGGATTATCGCACATGAGCCGCTCCGGCGGGAACGCCGCCGTCACATTACTTTTGCGCGGCCGTCCTGGCCCGGACGCCCGCGGCCGCGCTAGAGTGCCCCCATGACCGTCCTCCGTCCGGCGCTCCTCGGCGCGGCCCTGCTCCTCGCGGGCTGCTCGACCGGTCCCGTCAAGCCCGGCGTCGCCGTCATCGACCCCTGGTCCCCGGCCGCGGTCTCCGCCGCGCGCCGCATGATGGACCTGTACGGCAGCCCGGACGACGCCGCGCCGGACCGGCTCACCCGGTTCTCGAAAGGCCCGTGGCTGCGCACCGTCGTGCGGGACCGCCCGGGCGTCTTCCGCTCCACGCGCGATTTCGACCTCGTCGTCCAGACGGTCCGCTATCCGGTGACGCGCGAGCAAGCCTTCGACATCGTGGCGTTCAGCGACGCGCTGGTCGTGGACGTCGACCACGGGGAGATCTCGTCGGGGGCGCCGCGCGAGGAGGTCAATTTCGTGAACCTGAACCTCGCCGACGAGGTGGCGCGGGGACGGAAATCCGCGGAGGAGGCCAAAGTGGCCTACCGCCGCATCCTCGCGCTCACGGCCGCGGGCAAGTCCACGCCATACGCCGCGGGCCTGCGCTTCCCCGGACGCTAGTCCTTCTTAGGAACCCACTTCGGGCCGCGCGTCGGGGGCTTGCGTTCGAACGGCTTCTTGGCGGCGTCGAAGGGCTTCTTCTCCCAGGGCTTCTTGGCCGCGTCGAAGGGCTTCTTCTCCCACGGCTTCTTGGCGGCGTCGAAGGGCTTCTTTTCCCAGGGCTTCTTGGCGGCGTCGAAGGGCTTCTTCTCCCAGGGCTTCTTGGCGGCGTCGAAAGGCTTCTTGACCCAAGGCTTCTTCGCGAAGGGGGCGGCCGGAGCGGCGGGCGGCGGCGCGGAGTCGCGGCGGTCGGAGGCGGCGGGCTGGCCGCGGCGGTCCTTGCCGGAGCGGCGCTCGACGAAGCCCGGCCGATCAGTCGCGGGGGGCGGGGTGAAGCTGGGCTTGGGCGTGTAGCCCGCGGGGCGGTCCTTCTGGGGGCGGCCCTCGACGACGAAGATCTTCCGGTCGCCGATGAACGCGCCGTTGAGCTTCTCGACGGCGACCTTGGCCTCGGCGTCCGTGGACATCTCGACGAACCCGAAGCCCTTGGGGCGTCCGGTCTCGCGATCGAGGATCACCTTGGCGCTCAGGACGGTGCCGCACGCGGAGAAGAGCTTGGCCAGGTCTTCCTTCGTGGTCTTGTAGGGGAAGCCGCCGACATAGATGTTGTTAGCCATGGGGGCCATTGTACGATTCTTGCGGCCCCGCGTGGAGGTCACGCGGGCCATATATTAGGTTTACGCCGCCGTGCGGGCGTCCGGGGCTATACTGAAGGAGCGCAGGAGGGCATCATGGCCACGGAGAGGAAGTTGAAGCGGTCGTTGAAGCGGTCGCGTCACGACCGGCCGGGCCACGTCGGCGAGGTGCGGATACTCGAATCCTCCCGGACGCGGGGCCTGAACATCAAGGTGAGCCGTCCGCCGAAGCGCCTGGCCCGCTGACCTACGCGTCGGGCGTGGAGGCGGGGACCGCGAACTTCGGCTCGCGCCTGGGCGCGCGCGGCTTCATGCCCCGCTCGAACATCTGCAGGAAGGCGGCGGCGTAGCGGGCGATCTCGTCGGCGTCGTTGAAGAAGTTCGCGTTCTCGAAGCTCAGGGTCTCCGCGCGCGACGAGAAGTTGAAGGAGCCGCTCTCGAGCATCTTCCCGTCGAAGATCGCGAACTTGTTGTGCATCTTCTGGTAGCGCGGGTCGCGGGTCCGGTCGGGCCCGGCGATCAGGCGCAGGTCGAAGCCGTGCCAGGCGAACCACTCGTCGAGCTTCGAGGTCCCGGTCTGGCTCTTGTCCATGACGATCTGGACGTTCACGCCGCGCTCCTTGGCGCGCAGCAGCGCCTCGGCGATCGGCTGGGAGAAGAAGCTGAACATCGCGATCTGCACGGTGGCCTTCGAGGCCTCGATGGCGCGGATCAGGGCCTGCTCGATGCCGGAGTTCGGCGAGAACAGGTGGAGCGGGAAGCGCTGCCGGCCGAGTTTGATCGGCTTGTCGGTCTCCATCGGGGGATCGGGGGGCAGCGGCTTGCTCTTGCCCGCCATCTCGGGCTCGGCGTCGTCGGCCTCAGGGAGGGCGGCGTCGGCCCGGTTGACGACCTCGTCGAGCTTGTCCAGGTCCGGCTCCTCGGCGAGGGCGCGCATGTAGTCGAAGTACTTCAGGTAGCCCGCGACCCGCCCCTTCTCGATCGAGAAGAAGACGTTCTCGTAGTGGTCCTCCTCGGACTGGCGGGTGTAGTTGTACGACCCGAACTGGACGAGGCCGCCGTCGGCGACGATGAACTTGTTGTGCATGATGCCGCCGAGGCGGCCCTTGAGGAGGAGCACGTCGAAGCCCTCCTTGATGAGGTCGACGACCATCTGCTTCGGCTTGCGCGGGGTGACGCCGTCGTCCTCGTAGCCGGTCGTGTACACGTGGCTGCGGTCGAGCACGATCTCGATCTTGACCCCGCGCTTCTTCGCGCGGTGGAGCGCGTCCCAGATGCTCTCCATGTTGAACTCGTACATCGCGATGCGCAGGGACTTCGCGGCGGCGTCGATCATCTTTACGATGTCCGCCTCGATCGGCTCGTGGGGGCGGATCGCGCTGGCCGGGAAATCCACGCCGTTGAAGGCGATGCGGCGGGCGGCGGGAAGGGGGTCGTGGCCGGGCTCGGGCGGCGCGGGCGGGCCGCGCGGCGAGAGGGCGTTCTCGCGCATCTGCTGGTCGGTGGGGAGCGTGCCCTCGGCGTAGGCGGGCGCGGTCTCCGCGATGTCGAACATGTGCTGGAAGGTCTTCGCGAAGGCCGCGACGTCCGTCTTGTCGTCGAGGAAGCTGCCGTTCTCGAAGTTGTTGATCCCGGCGTTCTTGGTGGCGTTCGCCGAGCCTGTCTCGACGAGCTTCCCGTCGAAGATGAAGTACTTGTTGTGCATCTTCTCGGCGAGCGGGAAATCGCTCTCCTCGCCGTTGGGGCCGCTCAGCAGTCGGACCTGGGCGCCGGCGCGCTGCAGGAAGCCGAGGAAGAGCTGGACGTGGTCGTACTGCGACTGGCTCTTGTCGCCGACGACCCGGACCTTCACGCCGCGCTTCAGCGCCCGCTCCAGGGCGTCGACGACCTTGCGGGACTCCATGACGAAGGCGGCGGCGTCCACGGAGACCTTGGAGGCGTCGATGGCCGCGGCGATCGAGTCCTCGAACAGCTCGCCGGGGTTGAAGATCCACGCCGGCAGAGCGACCCCGTTGAAGGCGATCCGCCGTTGCGAATCGGAGGGGGGCGCGGGCACGTCGAGCGGCCATTCCTTCGTCGCCGATTCGGCGACGCTGACGCTCAGCGCGCGGAGATGGTCCCAGGCGTCCTGGAAGGCCTTGACCCGGTCGGCGTCGGAGGAGAACAGCACGTTCTCGTAGTGGTTCTTCTCCGAGGTGTAGGTCCAGTTGTAGGAGCCGAACTCGACCATCTTCCCGTCGAACACGGCGAACTTGTGGTGGTTGATGCCGTACTTGGTGGGGCGGCCGACGACGGTGACGTCGACCTGGTTTCGGATCAGCGCCCAGATCTGCTCGCTGCGATAGCGCTTGTAGTCGGCGTCGGGCTCGTTGCGCGGATTGACGCTGGTGTCGCAGAGGATGACCTCGACCTTGACGCCGCGCTTCTTGGCGGCGAGCAGGGCCTTGAGGATGCCGCGCGAGGTGAACTCGTACAGCGAGATCCGGATGGACTCCTTGGCGGTCTCGATGGCCCGGACGATGTGGGATTCGACGGGCTCGTTGGGCCGGAAGGCGACCGACGGGAAGTTCTCGCCGTTGAACGCGACGGGGCGGGAGGTCGTCGGGCCGCCGCCGTCGTCGCCGGCCTGGGCGGGCGGGGGCGTCTGGACCTTGGCGAGGGGGTGGAAGGCGCCCTCGGTGAAGGCGGCCAGCGCGGCGGGGACGTAGGACTCGACGCCGAGCTTGGCCTCGAAGGAGCGCGCGGCGTGCTCGCGGCCGCCGGCGAGGTCGCTCGCGTCGGGCTTCGGCGTCTCGAGCTCGGTCTTCAGGCCGTCGAGGGCGGTCTTCGGGGCCCGCCGCTCGCCGGGAAGGGCGGGCTTGCGCGACTTGGCCGCGGCCGCGAGCGGCTGGGCGGCGAGGGCCGACGGGATCGCGGCGGCGGGGAGCGCCGGGATGGCGGCCGCCGGCGCGGCGAGGGCGGGCGCGAGGGACACGGACGGGGCCGACAGCGAGGGCGCGGAGAGGCTCGGAGCGAGAGGGGTCAGCCCCGGCGTGAAAGCGCCGGCCGCGCCGGCCGGGCCGGTGACCGGCGCGACGGGAGTGGCGAGGCGGACCTGGACGGGCGCCGACACCTGGGCGAATACGGGCCCGGGTCCGGCGATGATGAGGGCGAGCGCGAGCCGCCACATTCGTCGCATCGGAGCCAGTATAGCCTGGGCTCCCCTTATAAGCTCAGGGGTATAGGGCCCAACGCCGGTAAGGCAAAGGGCCCGGCGAGCGCGGGGCCGGAGGGCCTAGCTATTTCCCTTTCGGGTTGGGCCGACCCGGCGTCTTGATGTCCGCCTTGCGGCGAAGCTCGAGGAGGTACGGCTGGGAGGCGTCCTTGAGCTTCTCGGCGAGGAGCATCTCGCGGAGGTCCTCCTTGACCTCGTCGAAGGACGCGGTCTGGGCCGCGCGCTTCTCGACGACCTGGAGGATGTGCTGGCCGCGGGGGCCGGGGACGACCTTGAGCTCGCCGGCCTTGAGCGAGAACGCGACCTCGTCGATCTCGGGAGGCAGCATGCCGCGAGAGACGAAGCCGTAGTCCCCGCCGGCGGCCTTGCCGCTGGCGGCCAGCGACTTCTCGCGTGCCAGAGTGAGGAAGTCCGCGCCGCCCTTGATCTTGGCGACGAGCTCGTTCGCGTCGGCCTCGTTCTTCGCCAGGATGTGGCGCAGGTGCACGGCCTCGGGCTTGCCGAGCTTGTCCTTGTTGGCGTCGAACGCCTTCTTCAGCTCGTCGTCGCCGACCTTGAGGCCCTTGGCGTCCATGACGAGGCGCTCGCGCACGACCTCCTCGGCGAGGTCCTCCTTGACCTTGGCGACGGTGGTGCCGGCCTGCTCGAGCTGGCTGACGAGGAGCTCGCGGCTGCCGAACTGGGCCTGGAGGCGGGCGAAGCGGCGTTCCACCTCGGCGGGGGTGGCCGTGATCTTCTTGGCGGCCGCGGCCTGTCGCATGAGCAGCTCGTCGATCATCTCCTCGAGCGTCTGCGAGCCGTAGCGCTTCCAGAGCCGCTCCAGGACCTCGGACTGCCGGATGGCCGTGCCGTTGACGCGCACGACGTCGAAATCTCCCGGGACGTTCGCGCCCGCGGCGCGGGCGGGGGCGGCGATCAGGGCGGCGGCGACGATGGCGTAGAGGTACATGGGCTCTCCTTTAATAGTGCGGAGATGATATAATAAAATTCTGAAGAACCCTGTCATGCTGAATTTCACCCCCCGTTCCATCGAAAAAGTCGAGGACGCCCGTCTGCGCATCATCTGGGACGACGGCCACCAGACCGAGCTGCCCTTCCACCTCCTGCGCCGCCACTGCCCCTGCGCGATGTGCAAGGACGAGTGGACGGGCGAATCCCTGCTCGACCCCGCCACGGTGCCGGAGACCCTCGGCGCCACGCGCGCCGACGTCGTCGGCAACTACGCCCTGAGCTTCGCTTTCAGCGACGGCCACGGCACCGGCATCTACACCTTCGAGATGCTGCGCAAGCTGTGCCGCTGCAAGGACTGCGAGTATCATCCGGGGTCGGAGACCAACTGATGGAAGCGGGCTGGAAGACGATCATCGAGCCGTTCAAGATCAAGAGCGTGGAGCCTCTCGGCTTCACGACGCGCGGCGAGCGCGAGAAGGCCCTGCGCGACGCCGACTACAACCTCTTCTCCATCCCGGCCGACAAGGTCCTCATCGACCTGCTGACCGACTCCGGCACGTCGGCGATGTCCGCCGAGCAGTGGTCGGCGATCATGCGCGGCGACGAGTCCTACGCCGGCGCGCGCAGCTTCTACGAGCTGGAGCGGACGGTGCGCGACCTGACCGGCCTGAAGTACGTGATGCCCGTCCACCAGGGGCGCGCGGCCGAACGGGTCCTGTTCTCCGTCGCCGGCGGCAAGGGCAAGGTCGTGCTCTCCAACTCCCACTTCGACACGACGCGCGCCAACGTCGAGGCGTCCGGCGCCGAGGCGATCGACCTGCCGGTCCCCGAGGCGCTCGACTTCGCCTCGCCGGGCGACTTCAAGGGCGACATCGACCTGCGCGCCCTCGAGGCGAAGCTCAAGGAGCTCGGCCGCGAACGCGTCACGATGATCGTGATGACGCTGACGAACAACTCCCTCGGCGGCCAGCCCGTCTCGATGGCGAACCTGCGGGCGACGGCGGAGATCGCCCGGCACTACCGCGTCCCTCTCTTCCTCGACATCGCGCGCTTCGCCGAGAACGCCTGGTTCATCAAGCGCCGCGAGGCCGGCTACGCGACCCGGCCGGTGCGCGAGATCGTCCGCGAGATCTTCTCCTACGCCGACGGTTGCTGGATGAGCGCCAAGAAGGACGCCTTCGTCAACATCGGCGGCTTCCTCGCTCTCAACGACGAGAAGTGGATGAACGAGGCCCGCGAGACCCTGATCCTGGGAGAGGGCTTCACCACCTACGGCGGCCTGGCCGGCCGCGACCTGGAAGCCATGGCCGTCGGCCTGCGCGAGGTCCTCGACGAGCATTACCTCGAGTACCGCATCCGCTCGATCGAATACCTCGGCGACGGCCTGCGCCGCGCGGGCGTGCCGATCGTGGAGCCGCCCGGCGGCCACGCCGTCTACCTGGACGCCCGGCGCCTGCTGCCTCACATCCCGGCCTCCGGCTATCCGGCCCAGGCCCTGGCCTGCGAGCTGTACCTGACCGCGGGCGTGCGCTCGGTCGAGATCGGCTCGCTGATGTTCGGCCGGCGCGAGGACGGGAAATTCCTGCCCGCGCGAATGGAGCTCGTGCGCCTCGCGATCCCGCGCCGCGTGTACACTCAGAGCCACGTGGACTTCCTGATCGAGGTCGTGGCCGACGTGGCCAAGCGCGCGAAGTCGATCCGGCCGCTGCGCCTGGTGTCGGCGTCGCCGCGCCTGGCGCATTTCACCGCGAAGCTCGCGCCCGAGGTCCTGGCGTGAACCCGAAAGGACGAGTCCTGCTCGTCGGCGCCGATACCGCTCTCGTCAACGAGATGGCGCCGACCATGGTCGCCCGCGAGTTCGAGCTGCTGACGTCGCCCGACGTCCGCGCCGCCGTGATGCGCCTGGGGACCGAGGCCTTCTCGGCCGTCGTGGTCGACGCGACGCGCGTGCCGCCGGCGGACCGCGACGCGCTGTCCCAGCTGCAGAGGGACAAGGGGGGCTTCGCGCTGTTCATCCTGGAGCCCGCGACCTTGCTCTCGCCCGCGCAGCCGGCGCCGCTGCGCCGCCTGATGTGGCCTTCGCCGAAGGGCTTCCTCGACCAGGTGCGCGCCGTCGAGGTCCCCGTCGTGTTCTTCGTCGAGCAGAGCCTGTACATCGCCCAGGCGGTCCAGAACGCCCTGCGGCAGTCCGGCATCGTGTTCATCCAGATGGAGTCCCCGGTCGGGCTCGTCGAGATGCTGGCCGACCAGAACCGCCTGGCCGAGGAGCAGCGCGCCTCGGCGCCCAAGTCCGGCTCGCCGGGGTTCTGGGAGCGCCTCGCGGGCAAGGCCGAGGAGGTCGAGGCGCCCCAGGCGATGCTCGGCAAGGTGGCGGTCGTCCGCTTCAGCCAATCCTGGGCCGACGCCGCCGCCCTCGACGCGAAGCTCCGCCAGGCGATCCCCGGCGCCGTCGCCTACTCGGTGACGACCGTCGACCCGATCCGCGCCGCGACGGCGTCCGTCAAGGGCGGCGTTCCCGCGGTCCTGCCGCGCGAGGCGGCCGTGCGCGTCGCCGAGATCCTGACCGACGGCCTGGAGGCCGTGCGCTCGGGCCCGCGCGAGGTGGAGCGCATCCTGCTCGTCGACAACGAGCTGACGACGCTCGCGCGCCTCTCCGAGGCCCTCCTCTCCCGCGGCTACGAGGTGGCGACGACGACCGACGGCGAGGAGGCCATGCGCCTCATGCAGAAGAAGCCGTTCGCGTTGGCGGCCATCGGCGGCAGCGCCCTCGAGGCGACCAAGCTCGCCGGCGCCAAGCTGGCGCTGGCGATGCGCGATAAGGACAAGGAGCTGCGCATCGTCCTGATGATCGACCAGTTCCCGGCCCAGGACGCGCTCAAGGGCGTCAGCCGCGCCGTCGAGCTCGGCCTCGACGACGCCATCCTCAAGCCCATCGACGTCTCGCGCCTGATGCTGTCCATCGAGCGCGCGCTCGAGCGCCGCTTCCTCCTCCTCGAGAACGTGCGCCTGCGCAAGGCGGCCGAGGTCGCCGCGCAGAAGCTCGCCGAGGTCAACGGCTTCCAGACCAAGTTCTTCGCGACGGTCGCGCACGACGTCAAGAACCCTCTGACCGCCATCCTCGGCTACTCCGAGGTCCTCGGCATGCGCCTGAAGGACAAGCCCGACGACTTGAAGTGCGCCTCGCACATCCACAACGCGGCGAAGACCCTGAACCTGCTCGTCTCGGACCTGGTGGACCTGGCCGCCATCGAGTCCGGCAAGCTGCGCGTCGAGATCGGGACCATGGACCTCGCCGCCGTCATCAACGAGGTCAAGTCGCGGGTGGACGTCGTCGCCGCGCGCAAGCAGATACAGTTCGGCACCGCCCTGCCCGCCGCGATCCCGCCGCTGCAGGGCGACCCCAACCGCATCGGCCAGGTCATCCAGAACCTGAGCACGAACGCGATCCAGTACACGAAGGAAGGCGGCAAGGTCGTCATCGAGGTCCGCGTCGAGCCCGAGTGGGTCATCGTCGGCGTGCGGGACACCGGCATCGGCATCTCGAAAGAGGACCTGCCCCGCGTGTGGGAGCGCTTCTTCCAGACGAAGGAGGCGCAGACGATGCGCAAGGCCGGCTTCGGCCTGGGCCTGAAGATCTCGCGCGAGATCGTGCAGATGCACGGCGGCGACATGGGCATCGAGTCCGAGCTCGGCGTCGGCTCCTTCTTCTTCTTCAAGCTGCCGATCCCCAAGGCGCAGGCGTCGGCCCCCGTGCCTCCGGCGCCGCCGGGGCCGGCCATGATCCGCATGGCCACTCAGCCCCCGCCGACGAACCCGCCGGCGGCGTGATGCGCCTCGCCGAGCTCCAGGCGCGGGTGGCGCCCGGCTCGCTGCGCTCCGAGCCCGCCGAGCTCGCGGTCTATTCCTACGACGGCGCGCTCGCCCGCGCCCGGCCGGACGCGGTCCTCATCGCGAGCAGCGCGGAGGACGTCCGCCGCGCCGTCGCCTGGTGCGGGGAGAACGGCGTCCCTTTCATCGCGCGCGGCGCCGGCACGAACCTGTCCGGCGGCTGCATCCCGGTCAAGGGCGGACTCGTCATCTCCCTGGCGCGCCTCAACCGCATCCTGTCCCTGGACGTCGCGGGGCGCGTCGCCTGCGTCGAACCGGGGGTCGTCAACCTCGACCTGCAGAAGGAAGCCGAGAAGGTCGGGCTGTTCTACGCGCCGGACCCGGCGAGCTTCCGGGTCTCGACGCTCGGCGGCAACGCCGCCGAGAACGCCGGGGGCCCGCGCTGCCTGAAATACGGCGTGACGACGAACCACGTCCTCGCGGCCGAGGCCGTGATGCCCGACGGGACGGTCGCCCGCTTCAGCCAGGCGGACGACGGCCCCGAGCTGCTGAGCCTGCTCGTCGGCGCGGAGGGCACCCTCGGGGTGCTCGTCAAGCTGTGGCTCAAGCTGACGCCGCTGCCCGAGGACACCCGCACCATCCTCGCGGGCTTCCCGTCCATCGACGCGGCGGTGGCCTGCGTGTCGGCGATCATCGCGGCCGGCGTCCTGCCGCGCGCCCTCGAGGCGATGGACCGCCCGACGGTCGAGTCCGTCGAGGTCGGGCGTTCGCTCGGCTATCCGAAGGATCCCGCGATCCTGCTCATCGAGCTCGACGGCCCCGCCGCCGTCTGCGCGCGCGATGCCGCCGAGGTCGAGCGCCTGTGCGCCGAGTCCGGCGCGACGACCGTGCGCGCCGCGACCGACCCCGTCGAGCGCGAGCGCCTGTGGGAGGGCCGCCGCGGCGCCTACGCCGCCCTCGCGCGCCTGGCCCCGAACGTGCTCGTGGAGGACGGCGTGGTGCCTCGCGACCGGCTGCCCGACATCGTCCGGCGCATCCAGGAGATCGCGGCGGAGCACCGGGTGAAGGCCTATCTCCTCTTCCACGCGGGGGACGGGAACATCCATCCGAACATCGCCTACGACGAGCGCGACGCCGAGGAGACCGCGCGGGTCAAGGCCGCCGGCCACGACATGCTCCAGGCCTGCGTGGAGCTCGGGGGCTCGCTGTCGGGAGAGCACGGGATCGGCCTCGACAAGCGCGACGCGATGGCCTGGCTCTTTTCCGAAGAAACGCTGAGGCTGTTCCACCGGGTCAAGGACGCCGTCGACCCGGCTCATCTGGCCAACCCCGATAAATTGTTCCCGCTTCCGGGCTCGAAGCCCGGCCTCGGCTTCCTCCGGCCTCCCTCGGGCGCTTTGTCCGAATACGCTAAGCTTCTCGTCGACAAGGTGCGCTCCTCGCCCGGCGCCTCGTTCCGCGTCCGCGGCGCTTCCACGCGCTGGAAGGCGGAGACCCCCGGCGGTGCCGTCGAGCTGCTGACGACGGGCCTCGGCCGCATCGCCGACCTCGACAAGCGCAACTACACGCTCACCGTCGAGACCGGCGTCTCGATCCACGCCCTCCAGCGCGAGCTGGACAGCCAGGGGGTCTTCGTGCGCCTGCCCAAGTCCGGCGGCACGGTCGGCGGCCTTCTCGCCACCCGCCCGTGGCCCGGCCTGCGCGAGGACATCCTGGGCATGCGCGTGCTGCTCGCGAACGGCGAGGTCGTCGAGCTGGGGGGCAAGGTCGTCAAGAACGTGGCCGGCTACGACCTCTCCCGCCTGCTGCTCGGGTCCTGGGGCACCTTCGGGGTCATCCTCGAGGTCACGATGAAGCTCCACGCCCGCGCGGTCGAGACGCCGTCGTCCCTGCCGCCGCCCTCGCCCCCCAAGCCGACTCTCTGGGCGTCGCGCGTGCGCAAGGCCTTCGACCCCGACGGCCGCATGAACCCGGGGCTGGGGGGCTGACCATGGCCGAATCCCTCGGACGCCTCATCACGGACCTCGGGGAGCGGACCTTGTACGACGCGGTGTCCCAGTGCTCCCGCTGCGGCTACTGCGAGCAGGCCTGCCCGACCTACGTCGCCACCGGCGACGAGTCCAAGTCTCCCCGCGGCCGCAACCAGATCGTGCGGCTGATGCTGGAAAAGAAGCTCGACGACCCCGAGGCCGCGATGGAAGCGTTGACGACGTGCCTGACGTGCGGCGCCTGCACGACGGCGTGCTACGCCAAGGTCCCGGTCGTCGATATAGTCTTGGAAGGCCGTCGAATGCTCCGGGGCGAGACGCATTGGCTCGTGAAGGCGGTGTGCCGGATCATGGTGACGAGCCCTCGACTTTTTGCCGTTCTGTTGAAGACCGGTTTCCTGATGAAGAGGTCCGGGCTCTCGCGGCTCGGCCGCCCATTCCTGCGCGCCGCCGGGCTCTCCGTCCTCGCCTCGATGGACGAGCACGTCGACGAGTCCCCGTTCTGGAACCTCGACGACCTGACCCACGCGCGCGAGAACCCGGAGTCTCCCGCCTACCGCTACTTCGCGCCCTGCGGCCCCCGCTACCTCTTCCCGCGCGTCGGCGTCGCGACGATGTCCGCCCTGGACGAGCTGAAAGGCAAGGGGGCGTATCTCGACAACCCGTGCTGCGGCCTCCTGGCTCACAACTACGGAGACCTGTCCGTCGCCCGCGAGCTGGCCAAGAAGACCATCGAGCACGCGGAGAAGAACGGCACGGAGCAGATCGTCGGCGACTGCTCCTCTTGCGTCGCCCATCTGAAGACCTATCCCCAGCTGTTTTTGAAGCCCGAAGACCAGGAATGGAGAGCTCGAGCCGAGAGCTTTTCCAGGAGGGTCAAAGACGCCGTCGAGCTTTACGGCGAATGCGCCGACAAATTGCCTTCCGCCGTCGCGGAAGGCGTGGAAACGACGTATCACGATTCGTGTCGCGCGATCAATCCCCAGGGCATCCGGAACCAGCCGCGCCTGGCCGCGAAGAAGGCGGCGGGGGGCTCGTACTGCGAGATGGCCGGCGCCGACGCCTGCTGCGGCGGCGCCGGCGCCTTCGCCTTCGTCAACGAGGACCTGTCGGACGACCTTCTTAAGAAAAAGGTGGGTAACGCGGCGGCCGTGCAGGCCGAGGTCGTATTAACAAGCTCCACGTCTTGTCTTATCCAGCTTGCCCGTGGATTTCGTAAATACTATCCTGACGCCAAGGTCCTCCATCTCTCCGAGTTCGTCGACGGGGCCCTCAAAAAAACCCATGGGGCGTAGACAAGAGCTGGAGCAGCGGCAGTCCCTCCTGGCCCGGTTCGGGCGCATGGTCGCCGCCGAGACCAGCCTGGACACCCTGCTGACCATCATCGCCGAAGAGGTGCGCAACATCCTCTCCGCCGACCGCTGCTCGGTGTTCCTCGTGGACTTCTACAAGGGCGAGCTGTGGACGAAGATCGCGCTCGGCATGGAGGAGAAGGTCCTGCGCATCCCGATCGGCCAGGGCATCGCCGGCTTCGTCGCCCGCACCGGCTCGGCGGTCAACATCCGCGACGCCTACAAGGACACCCGCTTCGCCCAGGACCTCGACCGCATCACCGGCTATCAGACCCGCACCGTCCTCGCCGTGCCCCTGCGCGGCCGCGACGGCAAGGCCCTGGGAGTGTTCGAAGTTTTAAACAAGTCGCGAGGTTCGTTTACAGAAGAAGACGAGGGTCTGCTGCGCATCCTCGCCACGATGGCGGCGACCTTCATCGAGAACGCCACCCTCTACGACGACCTCCGCCGCTCCCACCTCGAGACCATCTACCGCATGGCCCTCGTGGCCGAGTACCGCGACCAGGAGGACACCGGCCGCCACCTGCGCCGCATGAGCCGCTTCTCCGGCATCCTCGCGCAGGGCATGGGCCTGTCCTTCCTCGAGGCCGAGGAGATCCGCTACGCGGCGCCCCTGCACGACATCGGCAAGGTCGCCATACCGGACTCGATCCTTCGGAAACCCGCGAAGCTCACGCCCGAGGAATTCGAGGAGATGAAGAAGCACACGATCTACGGCGCGAAGATGCTGGCCAACGCCGAGAGCCGCCTCCTGCGCCTGGCCGCGAAGATCGCCGTCGGCCACCACGAGTGGTACGACGGCACGGGCTACCCTTACGCGCTCAAGGGCGACGCGATCTCCATCGAGGCGCGCATCGTCACGGTCGCCGACGTCTTCGACGCGCTGTCGTCCAAGCGCGTCTACAAGGGCGAGTGGACCGTCGAGGACGCGGTCAAGTACATCCAGGAGAAGTCCGGGAAGCAGTTCGACCCGAAGGTCGTCGCCGTCCTCGTCGAGAAGCTCGGGGAGATCCTCGAGGCCCGCGACGAGGAGAACCGGCGCATGGTCGAGGACGAGGCCGCCTCCCTCCAGCAGCACTTCCCGCTCCCGCAGGCCTCGCCCGCGTCTTCTCCCAAGCCGGCCTAGGCGCTCAGGGCGCCTTCAGATGGGCGGACAGCTCGATGTCGAGCGCGAGCAGCCCGAGGGTCAGGTCCCGCAGGAAGCAGCCGACCCCGGCCATCAGCGCCAGCACGTCGAGCGCGAAGGCCCCCACGATCAGGCCGCCGACGGGCCAGCCCGCGAGGATCTTCAAGAACAGCAGGAAGACCATCAGGCACGACAGGAACAGGCTCGCGCCGAACAAGGTGATGCAGCGCTGGAGCCAGTGCGCGCGCTTGTGGGTGATGTCGAGCTGCTCGCGCAGCGCCGCGCGGCCGGCGGCGGCCGGGTTCGCCAGTTCGCGGCCGAGCGAGCGGCAGCGGTCGATCGCCCGGCCCAGCCGGTTGGTCGCGGACATCAGGAGAAGCCCCACGGCCGAGACGAGCACGGCGGGGGAGATCGCGAACTGGAGGACGCGCGCCAGCGTCTCGTTGTCGGCTTCCGGAAGGCCCATGTTGCCCCATCCTACTAAATCTTGCTATCATGGACGGGAACCGCGGGCGTGGTTCAATGGTAGAACGGGTCCTTGCCAAGGATCAGACGAGGGTTCGATTCCCTTCGCCCGCTCCAATTTTCTCCCCTCCGCGAAACATGCTGAACGTCAACCGCCGGATCCTCATCAGCGCTCCTTACGAATCGGTCCGCAGCTACCTGCGCGACCTGGGGGAGATCGCGCACTACGAGCCGAAGGTCGACTCCATCTCGGTCTCCTCCGAGGGCGAGTCCGCCGAGGCCGCCGGGCATTTCTTCGGGATGCCGTGGCACGGCACCTTCCGCTTCGACTTCGAGCCGGACGGCGGGTACCGCGGCGTGATGCTCTCCGGCCCGCTCAAGCGGATGGAGTGCCGCATGCTCATCCGCCCCGTCAACGGCGGCACGATGCTCGAGCACGACGAGGAGTACGAGCTGCCCCTCTTCCTCCGCCCTCTTCAGCCGATGGTCCGCCGCTGGCTGAACCACACCCTCGAGACCGAGCTCGACGTCATCAAGGAGCGCGCCGAGGCCCTCAACCGGCGCATCCAGCTCAAAGTCCTCGAGTCCTGACAAGGGGCGTTCGGCCCGCGTCCCGCGGGGTCCAACGCCTTCTTCTCCCTGGGTCTTCATGCCCCCGACGGCGCCGGGCTTGCAGGCTTATGCTCCCACTAGCGCGGTAGTAACCGCCCAGGTCGTTAAAAGTGAGAGGGGTTCCGTATGAAGAGAATAATCGCAGTACTGTCGGTGATGGCCATGACCATTCCCGCCGCCGCCCGCGGTTTCGACACGGACATCGGGTCGTGGCGCCGCGAGATGCGCGAGATCCGCGTCGCCGAGCCGAAGGCGGTCGAGGTCCGTCAGACCGAGACCGACGCGGCGGGTTGCGCGGTGATGAAGCTCGAGGACGTCGTGATCAGCCGCGGGGTCCTGTCCAGCGACTTCACCGTGGAGAGCGGCGGCCGCGAGATCGGGACGATCGAGAAGGACGGCTCGAGCATCGTCATCAAGTCGGGCGCGGCGGTCGCGGCGAAGACCTCCGGCTCGACGGTGACCGACTGCGCGGGCACGGTGATCGGCTCCGTCGAGGAGCTCGCGGGCGAAGGCTCCAGCAGCTTCGCGATCAAGGACGCGTCCGGCCGCATCGTCGCGACGAGCGGCGAGGTGGACGGGCACTCGATGATCCTGAAGGGCTCGGGCGGGATGGTCGCGGTCCAGAACAACCACTGGCTCAAGGACAGCTACAAGGTCAGCGTGTCCGGCGTCGACCCGCGGCTGGCCGCGATGGCCGTCATGATGAACAACTCCGCGCTGTACCGGCGCTCCGCGCAGCGCCGCCGGGACAACCCGCCCGAGCGCCACGGCGGGCGCGGCGACCGGTAAACGAGTCGCCGGGCGCGAGACGCCCGGCGCAAACGCGCTAAGGAAGGGCTTATAGCGTTAAGAGGCGGTAGGCGCGCTCGAAGAGGAGCGCGCCTGCCGCCCACGCCGGGAAGAAGTCCAGGCGCACGAGGCTCATGACGGCCCACTTGTGGCCGCGGTACTCCGGCTCCCACGGAGCCTCCCCGACCGCCGCGCGGATGGCGAGGCCGGTCATCCCCTCGCAGACCATGATGATCACCGCGTAGAGCGCCCCGCGCAGCGGCGACGCCCAGTCCCCGACGAGCGGCAACAGCATCCGGAAGCCCGGGTACAGCAAGGCGTAGATGGGGAACATCCACACATAGGAATATCCCAGCAGGCGCCGGTCGCGCTTGCCCGAGGTCAGCGCCGTGAACACCACCTCGGCGGCCACGCCCACGCACGCCAGCAGGATCGTTCTCTCGAGATGGATCATGGTGTCAGGCATTCCACTTTTTTCAGTTTTCGACGCACGGGCCGGTCAAAGTGAAAAAAGTGGAATGCCTGACACCGGCGTTCAGGCTCCGTGGCACTTCTTGAACTTCTTGCCGGAGCCGCAGTGGCAGGGGTCGTTGCGGCCGACCTCGGGACCGGTCTTGACCACGGTGACGCCGGGCTTGTGGGCTTCTTCCTCGAAGTCGCTCTTCTCGACGCGGTCCTTGTTCTTCTCGAGCCAGGCCTGGACGGCCTTCATGTCCTTGATGTCCACGCCGTCCTTCTGCATGTGGCCGGCGAGGACGCGCAGCTGCTTGAGGAAGGCCGGGTCCTTCCACTTGCGGAAGAAGGTTCCCATCATGCCCTTCATCTTGGGATCGTTGGCGATCTCGGGGGGCAGGGGCGGCATCCCGGCCGGCATGCCGGGGATCGGAGCTCCTCCCTCGGCGGGGGCGGGCTCGTCTTTCTTGAACGGGTTCTTGAGCTTGGGTATCCAGGACATAGGTCAAAATGGCGGAAGGGGAGGGATTCGAACCCTCGAGGGACTTGCATCCCTGGCAGTTTTCGAGACTGCTACCTTCAACCGCTCGGTCACCCTTCCTGGTGCGGACGAATCAAAAAAAATTAGCGGTTGATTGGTTATTTTAGCATACGCGCGGACGGAGGCGTGTGAGGGACGGGTCGATTATCGGAACTCGGTGCGGCGGCCGTTGAAGCTCTACGAGAATCTGCTTAACTAACCGCAAGGATTTCGGCCGCAGCGGTTTACACGGACGCATATGAAGCCACGCAAGGGTTCGTCTTTCATCGCCGATGCCGTCACCGTCTCCAACATCATTCCTCGAGATGGTCCCGATTGGTTGTTGATTCCCGGCGGCCCCGGGATGGGACCGGAGTATCTCTCTGAATTGTTCGGACGGTTGGATCTCAAGGGTTCGATCTGGACTTTCGATATTTTGGACTCCGACCGCGAATCCCTCTCCGATGCAGAGACGGTCGACGGCTGGAAACGGTCTTTGTTGGAAGCCGCCAGAGCGTTGAAGCCGGCCCTGATATTCGGACATTCCTTCGGCGGGATGCTGGCCCTCTCGACAAAAGGACTGGAAAGGCACGTCGCCGGACTGATCCTGGCGGACAGCGATCCCGTGGATTGGTTGAAGGATTGTGCTGATTCCCCCGTTCCTAAATCGGAAATGGAATCCTGGGGGAAAAAATTAAGCGACGCGCCGTCCGACGCCATGTACAAGGACTTTTTCTCGGCGATCGCGCCTTACTACTTCAGCAAGGACTGCTTGCAGGCCGGACGAGAGCTGATCGAGCGGAACTCCTATTCGTACCGGACATTTCTGACCGGCAATAACTGTTTTTTCTCGAACTACGAGATGGAGATCGATCTGCGGCCTATACCCGTGTTCTGCCTTGCCGGAGAACACGACCTGATCACGCCTCTGAACATCTATCAGAGGAGCTCGCAGTTCAAGGAAAAAAAGGACGCGCGATATTTCTCCATCCCGGGCGGCGGGCATTTCCCGTGGGTCGAGAATCTTCAAGAAGTGTCGAGCGTCCTTCAGGGGATCGAACGGGCGGTCTTCTCCGATCCCAAAGTCGGGTAGTCCGAATACCCGGCCGCGCCGCCGGCGTACATCGTCGACGGGTCGGGCTGGGCGTACGGGCCGCCGGCGCGGATGCGCTCGACGAGGTCGGGGTTCGAGATGTAGAGCGTCCCGAAGGAGGCCAGGTCGGCCTTCTTCTCCCGGATCAGGGCCTCGGCCAGCTCCGGGGTGAGGCCCTGGTTGGCGATGACGGTCCCGCCGAACCGCTCTTTAAGGTAAGGCGTCAGATAGCCCTCGCCCTGGCCGTCGCGCAGGAAGAGGAACGCGATCTTCCGCTTGCCGAGCTCCCCGGCGACATAGCCGAAGGTCCCCTTGAGGTCGTCGTCGCCCATGTCGTGGGCGTCGGCGCGCGGGGCGAGGTGGACGCCGACGCGGTCCGGACCCCAGACCGAGACGGCCGCGTCCGCGGCCTCGAGCAGGAGCCGCGCGCGGTTCTCGACGGGCCCGCCGTAATCGTCCGTGCGGCGGTTGGTCGAGCTCTGCAGGAACTGGTCGAGCAGGTAGCCGTTCGCCCCGTGGAGCTCGACGCCGTCGAAGCCCGCGAGCTTCGCGTTCGCGGCGCCCTTGCGGAAGGACTCGACGATCCCCGGGATCTCCGCGCGCTCGAGGGCGCGCGGGACGACGAAGCGCGTCTTGGGGCGCACGAGGCTGACGAACCCTCTCGGCGCGATCGCGCTCGGCGCGACCGGCAGCTCTCCGTCCAGGAACATCGGGTGGGAGACGCGGCCGACGTGCCACAGCTGCAGGAAGATGCGCCCGCCCTTCTCGTGGACCGCGGCCGTCGTCTTCTTCCAGCCCTCGACCTGCTCCGGCGACCAGATGCCCGGGGTGTCGGCGTAGCCGATCCCCTGGGGGCTGACGACGGTCGCCTCGGTGAGGATGAGCCCGGCGCTCGCGCGCTGGGAGTAGTACAGCGCCATCAGGTCGTTCGGGATCCGTGAGGGCAAGGCGCGCGCGCGGGTCAGGGGGGCCATCACGACGCGGTTCTTGAGCGTCAGGCCGCCGAGGCGAAAGGGTTCGAGGAGGAGGTTCATGGTGAGATTCTATCACGCGCCCTCTGGCAAGAACGTCGCATCCTATTTTCCTTATGGCTGTCATCGCTCGAGCCGTGATGCTGGCGCTGGCGCTCGCGGGCTCGGCCCGGGCGGCCGGGGCCCCGGCCGTCGTCGAGGTCTTCACCCGCCCGGGCTGCCCGCATTGCGCCCGGGCCGCGGTCTGGCTGTCCGGGCTCGAGTCCCGGCGGCCGGAGGTCCGGGTCGTCCGCCACGACATCGCGAGCGACCCTCTCGCGGCGGCGCGGCTCGAGCGCCTGGCGCGCCGGGACGGGCAGCCCGGGGCGCTCGTCCCCTCGTTCCTCGTCGGCGAGCGGCTCGTCGTCGGCTTCCGCGACGGGGCGACGACCGGCCGCCTGATCGAGGACCTGCTCTCCGGCGCCAGCCCCGCCGCCGAGGAGGAGGTGGTGCTGCCTTTGGTCGGGCGCGTCAGCGCGGCGCGCTCCGGTCTGCTCGTCTTCACGCTCGCGGTCGGCTTGGCCGACGGCTTCAACCCCTGCGCGATGTGGGTCCTGCTCTTCCTTTTGTCGCTGCTCGCGCACGTCCGCAGCCGGGCGCGGATGATCGCGATCGCGGGCGCCTTCCTGCTCGTGAGCGCCGGTGTCTATTACCTGTTCATGACCGCCTGGCTCGGGGCCTTCCTCGCGCTGGGGAGCTCCCGGCCGCTTCAGGCGGGCCTGGGCGTCCTGGCGTTGGCGGCCGCGGCCATCCACCTCAAGGACGCCTGGGCCCCCGGCGCGGGCCCGAGCCTGAGCATACCCGAGTCGGCCAAGCCCGGGATCTACGCCCGCGTCCGGGAGATCGTGACGGCCGAGAACCTCACGGCCGCTCTGGCCGCCGCCTGCGCGCTGGCCGTCGGCGTCAACCTCGTCGAGATGCTGTGCACGGCGGGCCTGCCCGCCATCTACACCCAGGTGCTCGCGTCCCATCAGCTCGGCTTCTGGGAGCGGCAGGCCTATCTGCTCCTCTATATCGCCGCCTACATGCTCGACGACGGCCTCATGACCGCGGCGGCCGTGGCCACTTTGTCGACCGCGCGCCTGCAGGAGCGCGGGGGGCGGATCCTCCAGCTGGTCAGCGGGGGCGTCCTCGCGGCTCTGGGCCTGGCCCTGCTGTTCAAGCCGGAGTGGCTGAGCTGACGCCGCATCCGGTTTCACCGGGTGTACAATATCCAGGAATGAGAGGGTCCCGCTGATGGCCGACTTCGTCCCGCAGCCGCTCGGACGGCTGGCTGCGCGCCTGTTCCGCGAGCTCGAGCTCAAGGATGCGGTCTTCGACCTGCCCCGCCGGTCGTTCTTCACCGGCGACCCGAAGAAGGACTTCTCCGTCCGCTTCCACGGCATGACGGCCTCCTCGCCGCTGGGCCCGGCGGCGGGTCCTCACACCCAGCTCGCGCAGAACATCGTCCTGGCCTGGCTCGGCGGGGCGCGGATCTTCGAGCTGAAGACCGTGCAGATCATGGACCGCCTGAAGATCCCTCGCCCCTGCATCGACATGCGCAACGTGGGCTACAACGTGGAGTGGTCCCAGGAGCTGCGCACCGAGGAGTCGCTCGACGAGTACGTGAAGGCCTCGATGCTCGTCGACCTGCTCAAGGCGAGCGGGAAGGTCCCGCTGGCGCCCGGCTTCGACCGCTCGGTGTTCGACCTGAGCGTCGGCTACGACCTCAAGGGAGTGAAGAGCGAGAAGGTCCGGGCCTTCATCGCGGGGATGAAGGACGCCTCCGCGGTCGTCGCGCGGCTGCGCGCGGAGCTGCCCGAGGGCCTGCGCGGGACCGCTTTCCAGACGAGGATCTCCGGCTCGGTCACGCTCAGCACCTTCCACGGCTGCCCGCCCGACGAGATCGAGGCCATCGCCGACTACATGATGACGGAGCTGGGCCTGGACTGCGTCATCAAGCTCAACCCGACCTTGCTCGGCCCCAAGGACCTGCGCGCCCTGTTCAACGACGCCCTGGGCTACGCCGACATCACCGTGCCCGAGGAGGCCTTCGCCAAGGACGCCTCCTGGGAGCAGGCCTGCGGCTTCGTGAGGCGCCTGTCGGCGAAGGCCAAGACGCTCGGCCGCGGCTTCGGCGTGAAGTTCAGCAACACCCTCGTCGTCGAGAACAAAGAAGGATTCCTGCCCGCCGCGGAGAAGACGATGTACCTCTCCGGCGCGCCCCTGCACGTCCTGGCGATGAACCTCGTCGGCCGGTTCCGGGAGCGCTTCGGCGACGCCGTGCCCGTCTCGTTCTCGGCCGGGATCGACAAGGCGAACTTCCCCGACGCCGTCTCCCTCGGCCTCGTGCCCGTGACGGTGTGCAGCGACCTGCTGGCCCCCGGCGGCTACGGCCGCTTGAAGGGGTACAGCGAGGAGCTGGCCAAGCGCATGGACGCCGTCGGCGCCGCCACGGTCCCCGAGTTCATCGCGAAGAGCCGCGGCGGCTCGGTCCTCGCCAATACAAAGTCATACGTCGCTCAGGCGACGTGTGACCCGCGCTACGCCAAGGCGAAGAACTCGGCCTCGCCCAAGAAGCTCGGGACCCACCTCGTCCTCTTCGACTGCGTGACGTGCGACAAGTGCGTCCCGGTCTGCCCCAACGACGCGAACTTCACCTACGTCCTGCCGCGCGGCGAGGTGCCCGTCGTGAAGCTGCGGCTCGAGAAGGGGGCGTGGACGGGCCGGACCGAGGGCTCGCTGCGCTTCGACAAGAAGCACCAGCTCGCCAACTTCGCCGACTTCTGCAACGAGTGCGGGAACTGCGACGTGTTCTGCCCCGAGGACGGGGGGCCGTACATCGTCAAGCCGCGCTTCTTCGGCTCGCGCGCGTTCTGGGCCGAGAACAAGGGGCGCGACGGCTTCTTCATCGAGGACGGGGCCGTGTTCGGGCGCTTCTCGGGGAGGGAGTACAGCCTCGTCGTCCGGGCCGGCGAGGCCGACTACGCCGGGCCCGGCTTCCGCCTGACCTATCGCGCCGAGGACCCGGCGGGCACCGCGAAGGGGACGGCCGAGGGCGAGGTGGACCTGACCTACGCCCTGGTCATGGACCTTCTGCGCAAGGCCCTATTGGCTCCGGATGCCGTCAGCTACGTCAACGCCGGTTAGCGGCTTTTACCAAGGGCTCGCGCGCGGCGGAAGTTATCCACGAAATTCCACCGGTGGAATAGTGGGGATAAGCCGGATCGTCTAGCGCAGGCCGTTCGCGTTGCGGATGTCCCGCTCGTCGAGCAGGAAGATGACGAAGCGCTTGTTGGCCGCCTCGACCGCCGGGGTGTCCTTGAGCTCGTATAGCTCGGGGAGGTTCTCGGCCTGGCCGATCTTGTAGAGCGCCATCTGCGCCGCGTCGGTCGCCCAGGCGCCCATCGCCTCGGAGACGGCGGGGACCTTCGCGCCGGTGAGGCCCTCGATGACGGGCAGGTTCGACGGCTCGCCGCCGAGCTCGATCCAGACGCGGCCGGCCGTGCCGCGCACCATGTAGGAGCGCTCGGCGCAGGCGGGCATGTCCGCGTACATCAAGGCCGCGGCTTCCTTGGCGATGAGCGGGCCGTACACGCGGGGGTAGGCGGGAAGCGAGGGGGCGAGCCAGATCGTCGTCTTGCCGGAGCGGACGGTCACGCTGACGGGCTCGGTCTGGACGTCGGAGCCGAGCTTGACCTCGATGCCCTTGTCGCTCAGGTAGGAGACCACGCGGCCGCCGGCCTCGGGTCCGTCGTTCATCGCGACGAGGGTGCGCTCGATCGCGGCGATGGACTTGGCGCGCTCGACGGCCTTCGAGGCGTTCTTCGATTCGAGGTCCTGGAGGTGGTTCTCCCAGTCGATCTCGGCGGCACGGTCCTGGGCGACGGCGGGGACGGCGAGGAGAAGGGCGAGGATCGCGTACTTCAAGAGGGGCCTCCTTGCG
>Ga0255338_1001679_pt1 | contig 39209 bp, 18 predicted proteins | sample MeOH1_35cm_T4_19_FD_203715 | JGI IMG/M metagenome (GOLD analysis project Ga0255338, IMG submission 203715) | Sandy soil microbial communities from University of British Columbia, Vancouver, Canada - MeOH1_35cm_T4_195 | ecosystem: Engineered > Artificial ecosystem > Sand microcosm > Unclassified ... | reverse complement strand
ATATTTTAAAGTTGATGGTCAATACGCTAACACATCACTCAAGTATAATGTTTACAACAAAAATAACGTTATTGTGGCGGCTAATCCTCCTTTGGTTTCACCACCTGCTCCTAATCTTGCCAATACTACCGTTGTTTTATCTGGTGATAACAGATATACATTGAATGCTACAACTTTAACAGCTGGAGAATTCTTCATTTTGGAAGTGATTAACGAGAAAAACGAAAAATTTTATTTAAGATTTAAAAGATGATTTTGTTTAGAAATATTATAATTGGTGTTTCATTTTTAGCCGGAATTACAGGATTAATTCTATCTCTTGTCAATATCGAACATAACAAACAAGTTTATGTTGATATGGGTAAACTGTATGATGAATTTCATCTGAGCAAACAACTAAATGGCGATTTAGAAAAAATAGTAAAATCAAGATCAAAAACCTTAGACTCTTTATTACAAGACATACAACTTAAAACCTTGGATTTAAAGCAAAAATTAAAACCAACTCAGGAAGAACTAAACCATGTCGCCAAACTTGAAGAGCTTTATTATTATAAACAACAGGAATTTGAGAAAAACAATCAAACCGTTTCAGCAGATTACAACACTAAAATATGGAACCAAATAAACCAATACCTGCAGGATTTTGGAAAAGAAAATAAATACACTTTTATTTTTGGGGCAAATGGTCAGGGAACTATCATGTTTGCGGACGACACAAGAGATATAACCAATATTGCTTTAGCTTATGTTAACGATAGATTTAATGGAGTAATTAATAAATAATGAAACTATTGATAAATAACCTATTTATTATTTTAATTTCCTTTTCATGTGTTGAAAAAAAGAAATTAAAACCAAATGAATATATAAGCTATATGAATTCGAATGAAAATAGTTTTACAAGAGAAAGAAAGTTTAATAACATTAAGTATAAACTAAAAATTCAGCCAGCTGAAATCCTTGCTCTACATGAAAATGATCTCTCGGCAGAAAAAATTCAAAAAAGTATTAACTATTATAAGGACAAACTGAACTTTATCCTTATTATCGAAGATGATGGTTCTTATAAGGTAAGATCCACTGTATTTGAAAAAGAAAAATATGGAACTGTATTATCATACGCAAATACAGACTTAAAAAAAGATTTTACCCTTATTAATGGTAAAGACTCTGTATACTGTTCCTTACTTCATCTTGAATCCGCCAACTCAATTCAACCTGTTATTAGAATGACAATAGGATTTACAGGAATACAAAAATTGGAAAGTGATCTCACCTTAATATATAATGATAATATTTTCAGTAATGGCCCATTAAAATTTTATTACTCAAAAGAAGCATTGAATGATTTACCGCAACTAAATTTTTAATCAAATATGAAAAAGAAATTTATAAGATATTTTGCCTTTTTTATGGCGTTAAACATATTATTCGAGGTAATTGCTCCAACACTCGCATATGGTTTAACCAATGGGCCAAATCAACCAGAGTTTATGGGGTTCGAACCCGCAAACTCCTCAGAAATGGTTGATCTCTTTACCGGTGATTTTAAATATAACATTCCTTTAATGGATGTTGAAGGCTACCCTTTAAATCTGGCTTATCATGCGGGTCAAAATATGGATGCTGAAGCGAGTTGGGTTGGTTTAGGATGGAGTTTAAATCCCGGCGTATTAAACAGAATGGTAAAAGGTTTACCAGATGATTTTAATGGTGAACTAATGCATTCCAAAACAAATCTAAAACCACACACAACAATGGGTGTGGGTTATCAATTTTCTGCATGGCTTGGTGGGAATCTGGGATACGGGAATACAGGCGTTGGAGGGCAAGTGGGCGCGAACGGTGCCGTTGTATTAAATTATAACAATTATAAAGGGTTTGGTTTGGAAATTGAAATGGATGGCAGTAACTCGCTTACCTATGGAGTTGGTATGAAATCACATACAAAAAGTAGCGGTATTGGAATGTCGTTGAGTTCAGAAGATGGAGGAACTTTAAGTAAAAACTATTCTAATGGTGTTAATACTAATATTGGCTTACCAATTATATTTCCGGTTAATCACAGCAGAAACATGGGTGAAGGAACATCCATAAACACCAGAAGCGGCGCAATTACAAAATCATACTTTTCATCAAATTCGATAAATGTGTCAATACCAACAGGTAGTGAACCTAATGACGCTGCTGCCATTGGAATAGGTGTAGGCCATTCGTGTTCCATGCCTGCCGGACCAATTTCCTATTCTCCAAGAATTTCCAACGACATGAAAGGCTTCGGCTTCGGATTATCGGTTAAAGCTGGTTTATGGGCAAATTTATCCTTTATGCTTAATGGTTATCCATTGCCAATCTCCATTAACGGTGGTCTCATGTTGGGCTTTAAGGGATTCTATAATAAAATGCATTTGATGAATAACGTAAAGGATATTAATTCATATGGTTATTTATATGCAGAAAATGCCAATGAAAACTCTTTAATGGATTTTAATCGTTTTAAGGATGGACCGATAATGCAGGAGACGCCTAATTTATCCTTTTCAACTCAAACATATGATTTGTTCACGGCTACCGGACAGGGAATGGCCAGTAATTTCAGAGCTTTTAGAAGCGATAATGGGAATGTTTATGATAACAAATCAATCGTTGCCGCAACAAATACCCATGATGGGCTTGAACTTGGAGGAATTTTTCTTGCTCATGTTCAAAATGATTTTACAAATATTTACAGTAATGGACATAGTGGTAAATGGAATACTATGTTGGGACCGAATTTTAATTATAAGAATAAGAATATCCAGGTAGCGGCAAACAGATTTTATGAAAAATATTATTTCAAAGGAATGGGAGAAATTGCAGCCCGTGAAGGAGGATTTGATGTTGGTGGCGAAGCTGCTGTAAGTCCTGTACTTAGTAAAATTGGTTCAGATTTCCACGCTTTTAGTCCAATCGGAGGGGGTTCAAGAAGTAAAAGAGATATTAGAAACACTTATATTCAATCGTTTACAGGAGATCAGGCATCTAAATTTGGATATGAACCTACATATGATCTTTATGATAAAACAACTCCCCCAACCCTCAATACTTCCACCAGGTTAGTAGATTCTGATCCAACCAATCAAAACATTAGCCGAACTACTAAAAACATTCTCAGCTCTAATGTTGCTATTGGTCACCATCTATCAGAAATTAGTTTAACTAACACATCAGGTTCGCGCTACATATATGGAATTCCAGTATATAATTTAACCAAAAAAAGAGTAATATTCAATGCTTCTGACAGAAAAGAAACACCCTTTCAGCAAAGTGGCTGGCCAACTGCCGCTTACTCAATTTCAAAATTAGGTAAATCGCATGCCTATCAACTGGTTGAATACGATAATACTGGCGGTAGCGAAGAAATAAATAACAACTACAGAGGTTATGAAAATCTTTATCGCGAAGATGAAACCCCGGCTTACGCAAATAATTATCTTTTAACCACTATTCTTTCGCAGGATTACGTAGATGTCAAGGGTGATGGTCCTTCTTATGACGACTTGGGTTCCTTTACAAAATTTAATTACTATAAAAACAACGAATACGGATGGCGCGATCCATACCCGCTTCCGGTAGGCGAACAAAATAGCGGAGCAGAATGGGGAACAAAAAACAACGGTAATCCGGCATTACCGAATTATGCAAATATAAGCAAGTCGCAGGCGAACTTTGAAAAGGGAATGGTTGCTGATGATTATGATGATAAAGGTTTTTATGAGTATGGCATAAGAGAAAACTATTATATGCACTCAATTGAAACTAAAAATTATGTCGCTTTTTTTGAAACTTCTAGTCGTTTTGACCAAAAAGGAGTAAATGACGAACATGGTACGTCAAACAGTGCAAATAATTTAAAACTGGACGCAATTAAACTATACTCCAAGAGTGAAATTATTGCTAAAAATGGGATAGTTGCAAATGCTATTCCAATTAAGACAATACGATTTGAGTATGATTATAGTTTATGTCCAGGAACGTTTAACAGTGAATATGATCCAACTTATAATCCAGACCTGGGAAAACTTACGCTCAAGAGAGTTTATTTTTCCTATAGCGATTCTGAAAAATCTGCATTAACACCGTATGAATTTTCGTATACAAAAAATTATACTTACGATCCAAAATCAGTTGACCGCTGGGGGAATTACCTGCCAAATAGTAACCCGGCTGAAACTGGCAATCTAACGGGGGTAAATAACATTGAATATCCATATGCAACCCAGAATAAAGCATTGGCTGATAATTATGCAGCGGCTTGGAATCTGAATCAGATTAAAACTCCGAGTGGCTCTACTATAAAAATCACTTATGAATCTGACGATTATGGATACGTGCAAAATGAACAAGCGGCACAGATGGTTGATATGTTGAATATAGTTTCCAGTATCGACCCGAACGCTGGGGTTCCGGGAACTTATGGGACTGCGAATAGTAATATTAAGGATGCCAATTACATCATAGTTGATTTACAAAAATTATATCGTGGCATTCCAATTAGCGGTTTATTTTCTTCTCCTGCCTATGCAAGCAATTTCGTTAAAACGAATTTGTTTAAACCATCAAAACAATTATACTATAAAGCTTTCACCAAACTTGGAGGACCAGCAAATGCATTTGGACTAAAAAAAGATTACTGGGAATACGTTCCAGGTTATGCCACTATTGAAGATGCAGGTGTATTTAACCATACGGGGACGAATAACACATACCAGGACGGGACGTCTGCTACGTGCTATAGATATGCCTATATACGAATTAAAAAAGAAATCGCTTACGATTCTAAAGACGTTTGCCCTGTAACAATAGCAGGCTGGGATTTATTGAGAAACTATCTGCCTCGTGTGGCTTACCCGGGTTCTGAGCCTGCAAATATGGGCGACAACACGCATAAACCTAAAAAACAATTTTTAAATATGCTAGCTGGAATTGGTGTGGCTTTAGCAGATTTTATTAATGGTACAGGAGGAAAACCTAATAAGAGATTTTATAATAAGAATTTTTGTTCAGAAGTTAAATTCGATAAATCCTTTGTACGGGCATACACACCTTTTAAGCAGAAAATAGGCGGAGGCTATAGGGTTAAGTCAATTACTATGTCAGATAAATGGGATAACATGACAAGTAATCAGGAAGAAAAAACCAGCTATGGCCAATCATATGATTATACTATAAAAGAAGGCAAGTTTACTATTAGCAGCGGTGTTGCAATGTATGAGCCAATCATAGGAGGGGATGAAATCAGTCTTCGTCAACCAATAAAATTTGAAATTGAAAAGTCAATGGCTCCTAACGATCATTTATACCAGGAAACACCTTATGGAGAAATGCTATATCCTTCACCACTTGTCGGTTATTCTAAAGTAACGGTAACAACTTTACCAGATCCTGAAAATACATCGCCACCTGCAATATGCAAAATAGGGAAAACCGAATTTGAGTTTTATACTGCAAAAGAATTTCCTATTACTTTTCAATCTACAGGTTTAACGAAACAAACGGTTGAGAATATTTTAATTGACGATTATATAACAATTAATAATTCCTTTAAAATCTTTCATGCTACTCAGGGACATGCTTTAAAATTAAATGACATGCACGGAAAGTTGAAAGCAATTTTAACTTACGGTGAAGACAATTTAACCGTTCCAATTTCCGGAACCAGATATTACTACAAAGCTTCAGGAGCTTTAAATGGCAGTAAACAATTAATAACAACACTACCAGTTATCAATGAAAAAAATCAAATATCCAGCGCGGCAATGAGCAGGGATATTGATATTACCACAGATACAGGAGAAAATATTAATCAATCAATAAGTGTTGGAAATAATTTTGTTTTTGAACTAGGTTTGATAATCATCTTGGTTGTTATACCAACTCCACCAAATATTTTGGTTTTACCGCCAATGCCTGGCATTCCAAGCGTAAACAATACGGCTGTTTTTGGTCAGCAGGAAACCGGCCTTCGTCAGGCAACTATAACAAAAGTTGTTCAACAATATGGTGTAATTGATAAAGTAGAATCTTTCGATAACAAATCGAAAGTTACCACAGAAAACCTTTTATGGGATAAAAATACAGGTAGTGTGGTATTAACAAAAACAACAGACAATTTTAACCAACAGGTTTATAATTTTAATTATCCGGCTTACTGGGCGTATCCGCGGATGGGTCATGAATTTTCTCGTGACGGAATTGAATTATTTTGTCCTGCGGCCCAGGCCTCATCAATTTGGGATATCGCAACGGGAGTGTTAAAAAAATCAGCAATAACAAACCCTCTTTTATTTGATATTGGAGATGAAGTTGCTGTTTTAAAAACCGACGGAACTAAATTTGGAGGCCGTTATTGGGTTCAGCCGGATATATATGCACCTCCTGGCACAACAGTCTACTATTTATTTGACGAAAACGGATTGATTTTAAATACAACTAATGTGCCCTCGCTCGCAAACGCAAGTGATTACATAATCAAACTCGTTAAACCAAATAATCAAAACAGTTTAAATTCTGGTATTGGTAGCGTTACCTCATTAATGGACCCAAGATCACCAGGTTCAATTCAATTCTCGGGCACTACAAAAATAATTGACGCTAAGGTACAAGAGTTTTGTACAGGTGGAAGTATGTTTATTAATGATAACATTCTTATGCATCAGTATACCAATGTAGCGGCTACTTATACAAGCAATCTGTTTAATTTTATTACTACAGGGTTTGATAACGTATTAAAACCAACTGCAAGCTATGCTTATAAAACCACCAGGGCTTACAGCGCTACACAGCCTGACGTTAAACAGGATGGACTGTACTCACAATTTTCACCATTCTGGACTTATTCCTCATTAAACGGTAAGTGGGTAGGAAACCCAGGTAGTGACTGGCAAAAAATTAACAATAATAAATATTACTCTCCTTACGGAGAACTGTTGGAAAGCGAAAATGGAATTTTTATTCCTAGCTGTCAGAAATACAGTTTTAACCACGCATTACCTGCCCTACAGGCTAGTAACGCCAAATACGAAGAGGTTGGCTTTAATAGCTTTGAAGAATATGCCAACATTTATTCAACTCTTGCTAGTATACACGCTACAAACATCTATAACAATGACTATCTTGGATTTTACTCTCAAATGGTAAATGGTGTTGCTCCTCCTGTACTTAACAATACCTCTGCTCATACAGGAAAATACAGCCTTCTCTTTAACCCAAACAAAACCATTAAGCTTGTTCATAATGCCTACCGGGTAAATCCGTTTCCTTTCGATCCTGATCATTATTCGGGTTGCGTTACGTCTATTCTAAACTTAAGTAAACTAAATCTTACAGGCGGAACTACTCCACAGGGGAAAAAGTATATTCTTTCCATGTGGGTTAAAGGAACCTCTCAGGCCATGGATTACTCTTCTTTGGCTACGCTATCGGCCCAACTTAAGCATTACATTACGGGTGGCGGCTCAACAACACAAAATATCGCCGTTAATCTTGTAAACCAAACGGGTATAGTTAACGGATGGCAGAAACTGGATTATGAATTCACAATCACAACTCAAAACCTTTCTGTACCACCCAATTGGGCTTATACAAATTTTGAATTAAATATTTCATCCGGCACCAATGGTTTTTACATCGATGATTTCAGAATACAACCATATAACTCCAGTATGATATGCAACGTGTACGATCCTGAAAAAATGCGATTAATGGCTCAGTTAGATGACAGAAACTATGCAACAATTTTAGAATATGATAAAGAAGGTATGTTAGTTCGCAAAAAGAAAGAAACACTTGCTGGTATTCAAACAATTCAGGAATCAAGAAAAGGATTATCTAAATAATATGTTTAAGAATTTGTTTACTATATTGATTGCAACACCTTTTCTGTTTTTTTCGCAGAACTACAAGGAAGATTTGTTATCCGTTGGGAAAAACTTTAGTAATCTTAAGAATTACTCGTTGGTAATGAACTATCAGTTGTTTCTTGATCATAACATGAATAAATCTTTCCAGGAAAGAAAAATTGATATTAAGAAACAGGGAAATAACATTCGTATTGAGCAAAGCAGCGGCCTTGAAATGTTGGAAAATGAGAAGTATCAAATTGTGGCTAACAATAAAACAAAAGAACTATCGGTCATAAAAAAAGAAAAGGGCACTTCTGATTCCGAATCATTAAATCTGTATTCAGCACTTTCAACAAATATTGATTCAGTTACACGTATATATGACAAAGTAAAACTGATAGAAAAAACCGCGGATAAAGTTAAGTACGAATTAATATATAAGCCCAATGAACAAATAGAAAAGCTAATACTGGTAATTGATAAAAAAACACAGATGTATCAATCCGTTACAATTTTTTACAAAAAACCTGTGAAAGTTAATGAGCTTGACGGAAAAATGCATCTGGTTACACTTAAAATATCCTACAATAATTTTACAGCTAATAGTATTGCCAATTCCTCTCTTTTTAGTGAAGGAAGTTTCTTTATTCTTGATAAAAAAGGAAAAGTCAGTCCAATTAAAAAATATTCAGGGTATGAATTAATCATTCCCCAGTAAATTTCAAACAGTATGATGAATAAACTTACATTTAAAGTTTTCGTTTTAATAATGCTGCTGTTCAATCAGCTTATTGCTGGTGACGAAACAAGAAATAGCCGCTTATATGCAAACAATGTTGTACCCAACTCATTTATTCTAACCCAGGATGATAAATTTACGGGCGTTGCCGGATGGAACAGTACATTTACCAACCTGAGTAATAAGGCTGTAATTGAATTGGGAATAGATGAAGAAAAGCATCTTATTCATGCGGGAATGATGATCTGCGCAAAGTTTGATGTGCAGGTAACCGACGCTAATTTAAACACCACCGTTTATACCAATCAACAATTAACCACTAACTATAATCCACAGGTCTTAACCCGTTATACTGATAAAGCACAGATAGTATTTCCAAACGCGTACAAAATAAAAGTTTATAATATCACCATTACTTCATGCGCATTAAACTCCAATTGTTCAAGTTGCAATACACCTTATAATCAAAGCGACGTATACTTACAAACGGAGGTAACTACTTCCCGCATTTATAATTTTAATTTTTCTTCAGGATTTTCGGTACCCACAGATCTTACGCACGCGCTTAACAGTACCACGCAGGAATTAGTTATTAGCTGGAATTACTTAATGGGAGCTGAAGAGTATGAATTAGAATATACCTATATTGATAGCTATTCATCCGTTTTTGGCACATCCAGCCAGACTTATGATTTTAACTTTGATGCAACACGCATTATTACTACTGCCAACACCTATTCTATACCCCTTACCTATGAACAAGGTTATCTTGTTTACCGCATTCGTCCAATTGGCAGAAGCACTACCAATCAGCGAATGGAAGGCGTGTGGTATGGGGCTCCTGCATCCGGTGCAATTAACGGAGCAGGTAATTTTGTACAAACAATCTCAGCCTTTAATGCCGATAAATTTAACTGGACCAGTATTAAAACATTTGCTGAAAACGGAAAGTTTGGAGTTGGTGTAACATTTAACGACGCACTTGGCTATTCCCGGCAAACTCTTGCAAGGTTAAACACCGAATCTAAATCAATTGCTCAGAATACTTTGTATGATTATTATGGACGGCCTACAATAAATCTTTTACCCGCTCCGGTATCAGGAAAATATTTAAACTACCGCAATGCCCTTAATATGTACCGCAGTACACCACAATCACAGGCAGTGGTATTTGATAAACATATCTTTGGCTTATGTGACCAAACAAATAATATTTGCAGCTCGGGAGCATATTTACTTGATTCGATAAATTCTATTGGGGCGGCTAACTATTATTCTCCAACAAATCCAAATAAAGAGGGCTATCAGGGTTATGTACCAGATGCAGAAGGCGTTCCCTATACTCAGGTAAAGTATAAGCCAGACGCGTTAGGAAGAGTTGAGAAACAATCATTACCTGGTCTAACACATACACTTGGGTCATCTAAAGAAATAAAATATTTTTATGCGCAGCCAACGCAGGTAGAGCTCGACCGTATTTTTGGAAGCGAAGCAGGAAGGGCAAAATACCATTACAAAAATGTTACAATAGATCCTAACGGTCAGGTTAGTGCAGCTTACCTCGATAATTACGGAAGAACTATTGCAACGTATTTAATGGGGCTTAATCCTCTTAATGTTGATATTTTACCGTCCAATGTTCCAAAAATCGCATTAACGGAAAACTTGCACCTTGCTCCTACCAACGATGCAGACCCTGTAAACCAATGTTATGAAGTTAATACTTCATATTTTGTTTCGTCAGCCAGTCAGGAAGGTTACGTTTATCATACAACCCTCGGAACTTTCGCATCTACATGTGTAACAAATCCGGTTTGTTACGATTGTGTGTATGATGTTATCTTAAGTATAAAAGATGATTGTGGAAATGAAATTTTTGATCATGATGGCTTAAGTGGTACCGCTCCAGGTTACACCGCATCAATAGGCAAGCAGCCACCTTACGTTCCTGTTACCTGTGGATCTTCTCCAACGGGTACTTTTATTGCTGGCACAGCTCTTAATTCACCAGTAACAATAGTATTTCCAAGGGCCGGTGTATATACAGTGTATAAAAAAATATGCGTAAGTGAAGATCCAATTACCGATTATACAAATCACTTTATCGATAACCGCTGCGATGACAAAAAGTGTTATCTGGTAGACAGCATTCTCTCTATGGCAGATTTTAGCGCGTGTAATCAAACTATGACCTGCCAGCAATGTAACGATCTTGTTGCTTTATATAATCCAACTGATACAATAATGACGGTTTCTGGCAGCACTGTGTCAACTGGACAAGGCACTACAACTTATACCACAAGTGTTTATTCTCCTTCAATGACTCCGCAACAGTTAAGCGCTGCTCTTGAAAACTGTGAAAAGCTTTGTCCACCAAAAACCCAGTGTGAAAAATATACAAAAGCTCTGTTAAAAGATTTCTATCCCGGAGGCCAATACGCGGATACTATTGTTGGAGGTACCAACTGGCCATACTCAATATTTAATTCAGGTAATCTGTTAGCTGGTTCTATCACCTTTCAAACACCAACCAACTATCAGAATGCCGCCGGCGCGCCAGACTATGTACAGTTAAATGGCGTTAACACCGCAATTAATGCGTTAAATATGACCCAGTATATACAATACTACCGTAAAAGCTGGGCCAAAGCACTATTACAATACCATCCTGAATATTGTAAGCTCTATTATTATTGTAATATAATCGGCGCGTCGCAGGATTATGATGATGCAATGAATGGTATTAATCATTACGACAGCGCTTGTGCCACCGGATTTTTCTTTCCTATTAATAATAACTGGACAACACCTAGTTACAAACCACAAGGATGTTCCAACGTTACAAATTACGATCCTGTTGTAAACCTTACAACATTAAGTACAGCATACAGCAACACCATTTCAAATTTTGTTGCACAAATAACAACTAATTTCAACGGGGCTGCTAACCAAACCACGCCTGTTTTTGATATTTACCGGTATGTAATGGCTCAGTCAAATTCACAAGCTGCAACAGGTAACGTTAACGATTGGCTTGGTAAAGACTCCTGCCGTCAGGATAAAGACTGGTTAACTTTTAAACAGTTTTATCTTGGCAAAAAAGCTGCTTTGTATCACAAATTAGATTCATTATATTTCTTAAACCCTTCTACTTATGGCTGCCACGGTTCTGTAAGCGCGCCTGCAGGTTATGTGTCTCCTTTTCCAAATATTTCTTCTACTTTAAGCGGCCTCTTTCCTAATTCTACAAGCCTATTATACACAGCTATGAATACCCCAACTGCACCAATGACACCCGGGGCATCAAGCAATTTTACCGCGGCACTAAACACCTTAAATACAAACATGACGTCAAATATGAATAATACGCTTACCTCACAATGTACTACCGCGTGTAATTCATATACTAATTACTGGCATACCACATTAATGTCTGGCTGCATTGCATACGGCAATGCTACACAACAGGTAAAAGACAATATTATTAATGCCTTAGTAGGAGTTTGCATGAATGGCTGTGATTACACCTCAAATCTTGGAGGAGCCAGTACAACCTCTCCAAATAATGCCTACACCCTACCAAGTACTGCTATTACTGTTACCTCCTTCCAACAGGTACTTAATTATTATTTAACCGGCAATGTTAACACCAGCGCCTGCAGCGCTATCATCTTAACGCAACCTGCTCCGTACCCTTCTACTCCGTCTTCAAGCCTTGCACTTACCAGCTGCAAATGCGATCAGATTTTACAGGTGGAAAGCGATTATTACCAGATGGCTACAGCCAACCCGCCAACCTTACCGGCAGGAATTGATGCCCCCTGGAAATTATTCCGTAAACGTTATGGTTTCGATTTACAGGAATATAATTTATTAAAATGTATTTGTAAAGCTGCTCTCAGCACTCCCTGGGCTCCTGGCCATCCGTGGACTGGTAGCGAGTTAACCGCACTTGCGCAAAATACAATGAATGTGAACCCTAAATTCACCTGTACAAGTTGTATGAAATGTAGTGATGTAGCTACCGCTATCGACAATCTAAACTCTCAGTTACCTTCCCCTATTACCTATCCGAATGTGATTGCCGCTATTACGCAGGACTCCATTAATCAAATTTTTGCCATTGCCACACTTAACAGCACATTCGGCTCACATCCTTTCCAGGATTATTTAGACCTTTATGAAGACTGCCAGTCGTTTACAGCCACGCCGCAAACTTTTACAAACACTGTGTCTGACGAAGCAATAGACTTGTTCCATTATCTTAACCAGTTGGTTAAAGATAAACTGCTTACTAAAACGCCACGACCTGTAAAACTTTGTACCGATAGTAAGTATTTTTTATCCTCATTATACACCGGTTCACTTCCTAACATACCAACATATAATTATAATTACACACCATCGGGTAATAACATGAACTTTACAATTACCGATGCATCCAACAACACCATTCTTTCCATTAATCTAACGTTCCCGGTTACGTATACCGGTACATGGCAAAGCTTTATTTATTTAAGTAATCTTGTTGCTTATTGCCCTGTGCCCGTTTCGCCTGGTGCCAACTATGGTTTTCAGGTTCAGGCAACCGATAATTTATTTGGAGTGGTTACTCTTACAGGAAGTATAGTAAACCAGGCTTACCCAATTACTACACTAAGCTCAGGTACTTCCCCTGTTCCGCAATTGTGCCCTAAAACGCCGAAAAAATTAAACACCTGCGCAATTAATCTTATAAATAACGCGCTCACACAAGCTGAGTTTATAAATAATCAATTTATTGATTCGTTAAAAGCTCATTTTCAAAAGAAATATAAAAACGCTTGCTACGAAGCATTAAATGAAACCTTTACCCGAAATTATCAGGGTGGCGATGAATACCACTTCACCTTGTATTATTACGATGAATCAGGAAATCTGCAACGTACTGTTGCTCCTAACGGCGTTAGCATTCTTACCAGTGTGGTTTCTCCAATCACCTCGCCTATCTATCCGGCACACAGCAACATTAACGGCGTTGATTTAAAATACGTAAGCGATTACAGATACAGCAGCTATGATCAGCCAATAACCGAAAAAACCATTGATGGAGGCAACACTTATTATTATTATGATGAAGCGGGGCGCATTGTTGCTTCTCAAAACGCCAAACAGGCTGCTAATTCTACTAACTCTACTTTTGTTTACAGCTACACCAGGTATGATGATAACGGCCGTATAAAAGAAGTAGGTGAAATGACCACTTCATCTAATCTTTCCAGCTTCGGCGTATTTATACCTAACACTTCCGCCAATCCTGCATTTGATAATATTCTTACGGCTGCCACTAAAACGCAGGTTACTCAAACATATTATGACGAACTGCCTACCGGTTATATTTCAAGCGCGGCCAATACTTATTTCCTGCAAAATGCAAACAAGTTATCCAATTTACGCAATAGGGTATCTTGCGTAATTTATAATGATAACCCGGCAAGCCCATCAACGTACCAGTTTGCAACTTACTATAGCTACGACGATCATGGTAATGTTAAGCGGTTACTTCAGGAAAACAACACCCTGCCAACCGCTATGCAGGGCGTTACCGGCTCAAACGGAACCTATGAAAACCAGTTTAAGATAATAGACTATAAATATGAGCTTATCAGCGGCAATATGGTAGAAGCTGTTTATCAGAAAGATTTTGCCGACCAGCTCATTCACCGTTATGTGTATGATGCCGATAACCGCCTGCAGGAAGTATTTACAAGTTTTGATAATATAAACTTTGACCGTGATGCAAAATACTTTTATTATGAGCACGGGCCATTAGCCCGTATTGAGCGTGCTGATAAACAGGTGCAGGGCGCTGATTACATGTACACCATTCATGGTTGGATTAAAGGCATTAACGGCGAAGCGTTAAACATTAACAGCGACGCGGGTAAAGACGGCTCCTCTAATAATACTTATTTAAGCAGCTATGCCCAAATACACAATTACTTTGGCCGCGATGCCATGTCATTCTCACTCAATTATTATAACAATAATACTACAGGTGCCAAAGATTATAAGGCTATTAAGAGATCTGCCTATAATACCTCGTCAAATATTGACCCTCAAATGTCAATGGCAAATCTTTACAATAACACTAACCCTTTTTACCTGGATGTTAATGGCGCGGGCGACGGAGCTAACCTGTACAACGGCAATATCAGCAGCATGGTTACCAGCTTAATTGATAAAGACCCTACAAACAATATTACCAATAACACAGCTTTTCCAATGCTAAGCGGTTACCGTTACGACCAGCTGCACCGCATTACCAAAATGAAAACATACAGGGGCCGCACCGGTAACACGTGGGATACTCCAACCGGCTCTAATTACGACGATAGTTATAAAATGACCTTTAGCTACGACCCTAATGGTAATATTGGAACGTTGTTCAGAAATGGTCCTTCACCGGCACTGCTTCCAGGCAGCACCCTTGCAATGGACGATCTTATATATTCTTATTATAAAAGTCTTACGTTGGGTGGTGTTGTAACCAATAACAGCTATAACTCCAATAAACTTGCCTGCGTAACCGATAATATAGCCGCCGGCAATTACTCAGAGGATGTTGACCACTACAATTGCAGCGAGCAGTTTAAACGCTACCAGTACGACGAAATTGGCAACCTTAAACAGGACCGTGCAGAATGCATTGATGAAATTGTTTGGACCACTGACCGCAAAATAAAGGAAGTAAAACGAAGCATTAGCGACCTTATCAGCCAGGGTAAAACTTTGCCGGATATTGAGTATCTTTATAATGCAATGCGGCAAAGAGTTGTAAAAATAGTTAAGCCACGAGACCAAACCACCAAAGCGCTTAAGCCTCAATCTGCCTGGGTGTTTACCTATTATGCTTACGATGCAGCCGGTAACGTAATGGCGGTTTACGACCGCAGGGTAACCAACAACGGAAGTACGTACACCGATGCCTTTAAGCTGGATGAAAGGCACATATACGGCAGCAGCCGTCTTGCAATAGCACGGCCGGCAAATACCGTGCAGTGGACTTTTACTTATACCCCTTGCGGTGGCGAGGGCGACCAAAGTAACTGCCGCACAATTAGCCTTAGCGCAGGGCCGGGTATTATTAATTTATCAGCACCTTACGGTGCAAGCCGTAACTTAGGGTATAAGGAATTTGAGCTAACCAACCACCTGGGCAACGTGCTGGCAGTTGTTAGCGACCGTAAAATACAGTTAAGAGATTGCCCTGGAACGCCACGGCCATCAGATCCTTTAAATGTTACCTGCAACTATAATGGCTCAACATTTTATGGTTACTTCCCCGATATTTTAATGCATACAGATTATTATGCCTTCGGACAGGAAATGCCTGGAAGAACATGGAAGGGAACATCTGATGACTATCGATATTCAATCAGTGGTAGTGAGGACGAAAAATCAATTAATTCAGGAATAACTGATTTTGGTGATCGATTCTACGATGGAAGAATTGGTAGATGGTTTAAAACAGACCTGTTTAAAATCATTTATCCTTCAATGACGCCATATGGATATGTAAAAAACTCACCTATTCAATTTGCAGACGCTGATGGTAATTTAGTTATATACGCGAATGGATTAAGATTTAATGCATCAATATTTAGAGGCCTTTCAAGAATCTTTAATCCTTTTAGAGCTAAATTAGGGGATGACAAAACGATTGCAAATAAGGAAGGAGTTTATAAATCTTATTCACAAATTTCAGGCATTGTTGGTGACGAACAAGGATATTGGGGTGAAATTAGACAAACAGTTAATACAGCCTTCGGAGATGATAACAATTTGTTTGTAGATGGTACAAATAAGTGGGGTAGTAAGGGATCACGATACGATGAGGGACAAAAAGCGGCTATTACATTGGATGAAATGATTAAAAGCGGAGAAGTTAAGTTGGATCCTTGTGAAACAATTAAAATAGTAGGTCATAGTCAAGGAGGAATGTACGCCGCGGGTATGGCTAAAAAGTTAATTGAAATGGGCTATCCTGTAGAAATTGTTGTTTACATTGCACCTCATCAGCCTAAAGATATACAACATCCCGATGGTTTGCCCGGGATTCAGTTTTCAAGACCAACAGATGGCGTTTCCTCTACAGGAATTATCCCAAATACTGTTGCAAGATCTGAATACGGCGAGATAGACAGTAAAGATGTAAGATTTATACCAATGCCGAAAATAGATAAATTCTTTGGAGAGGGTGGTTTTAGAGGTCATGATGTTCATACTTATCAAGACATTGGAGGTCTAATCCAAATGATTTACGACTTAGTAAAAAGTCCTTGTTTAAAAGGACCCGATGTTTCACCTAGTCCCCCTGCTCCAGATCCTCCAGGGCCATCCTCATGTTCAACAAGACAAATCTGTTGTTTTGTGGCAGGCACGAAAATAAAACTTGGTAATTACTCAGAAATGAACATTGAGAAAATTAAAGTAGGTGATAGTGTCATAACGTATAATTTTGCAGCAAATAAATTTGAATCTTCTATTGTGACTAGAATAAGTTCACCGATAAAAGATTCTCTGATAGAAATTATTTTTAACGACGGCACGAAAAATGTTAACACGGACGACCATCCATACTTCACAGAGAATAATGGTTGGTGTTCATTCAAACCAAAGGACACATATGTTCACTACAATTTAAACGTGAATAAGTTAAAACCAGGAGACACCGTGTTCATGTACAAAAATAATTTAAGAACATGCGTAAGAATAAAATCAATAAAGCGAATAAATTCCAGAAATACGACATATAATATTTTTACAGAAAAAAATCATAACTATTTTGCAAATGGCATTTTAGTATATGATGAAACTAAAATCATTAATAATGAGTAAACCGTGAAATTTTATAAATTTATATTGTTTTTAGCGGTTGTATTATTCTCCTGTATTAATATTAAAGTGCCGATAAAATACACAAAGTTTAATCCTTATTGTATTAGCGATATATTAGTTTTTAAATCATCAAGTGGCAGCATTGACACAGTCATAATAACAAATGTGCGTGAAAAACATGTTGACAGGCAGAATTTACCTCATTTGATAGGAAGAAACAGTATTGAGGTAGTTGGTGTACCTTTAAGCGATTATGGATTCAATCGTAAAAGATTAGCCACTAGTCCAGTCATAGTGATATATCCTAAAAAGGCCTTGCCGGGTAATACTATTTTTTTAGGCCTTCATATTAATAGTAACTACATATTAAGTAATTTTATTCAGAACTTAGATAGTTTGATTGACGAAAATCAAATTACTTTAAAAATTAGTGACAAACTGTATAACGATGTTATAATCATAAATACGGCTAATAACAGGCCCAATCATGTTTGTAAAGTTTACTGGAGTAAAAAACATGGTATTTTAAGATTAGTTAATTGCTCTAAAGACTCCGCTGATTTAATTAGCAAATTTCAGGATCAAGAGCTTTATAATAAATACAAAGACACTAACTATTATTAAACAATTTCCTTAAATACCCGTTCGCGCGGATCTGTGATCGTGAATGTTTGAAATCTATTAGTTCAGCTCCGCAGAATTTGAAAACCTGGATAATACAATATTCATAGGATTTGATACATTGGTTAGGCTAACAATTTGGAATAGTCAAATAGCAGTTACTCCATTTTACGAAAAACGCAGTTTATTTTTATAGTGAAAGAATTGAATATATTTTTTATTTCAGCCTTTAAAACTCGCTTCAAACAGATACTCCTTTTTTGTTTATTTTTGGGTATATTTTAATTCAATGAAAAAAATTTTCCCTTCGGCGCTTGCAATATTTTTCTCATTATTCCTTTCAGCAAATAAGCCTCAGCTTTTTTCAAACAACCAGCACAAAAGCTCTGTTGCTTTTAAAGAAAATAAAGGTCAGGTAAGAGACCAGAATTATAATTTCAGGCGAGATATTCTTTATTCAGGAACAGCCGGACATATCAATTTTTTTCTTAAAAAAAACGGTATTAGTTATCAGCAATGGCGGGTTAATTCATACATACAGCATCCCATTGAAAAAGATCGCAAAATTGCCGGTAGCACAACGCTTTACAGGATAGATGTTGATTGGTTAAATACCAATTCAAATGGTATTATTACCGGAAGTAATACATTGCCTGGATATGATAATTACGTTACAGCCGGTAAGGCCGCGGAAATAAATAATGTAAAATCATACAACAAGGTAGTTTACGAAAACATTTATAACGGCATTAACCTTCATTACTACAGCGTTAATGGAAAACTAAAATATGATTATTTAATAGATGCCGGGGCCGATTATAAACAAATTAAAACAAAAATTAACGGAGCAACAGATTTGTTTATTTCTGCAACAGGCGAACTACATATAAAAACACCCTTGGGTACTATTGTAGAAGGTTTGCCTCTGGTTATCCAAAACAAAAAGATATTAAAATCAAAATGGGTTTTGCATAATAACATTATCACTTACGAGATCAGCGGCATAGATAAAACTCAGCCATTTGTAATAGATCCGGTGGTAAGAATATGGGGCAGTTATTACGGAACTACGTCACCATCAGTAAGTGAATTCATGTCAAATGTAACCGACAATTCAGGTAATATATTTTATTCAGGCACAACAAATATTTTAAACAGTGCTTTGATTGCCACAGCCGGAGCTTATCAAACAACCTACGGCGGCGGCGTTAACGATGCATTTATTACAAAGTTTGATGCAAATGGTAACAGGTTATGGGCTACCTATTATGGCGGCTCCGATTACGATAGCGGAACCGGAATTACGCGTGATCAAGCTGGCAATATTTTTATGTGTGGCGTTACAGGTTCTACGCTTACCGGCATAATGTCAAGCGCCGGTTCTTTTCAAGACACCTATGGTGGCGGCACGTATGATGCCTATCTGGCTAAATTTGATCAGAATGGTTTACGCATATGGAGTACATTCTATGGAGGAACAGGCCAGGATATGGCAACTTCATGCACTACCGACAGTGTTGGAAATGTATATATGAGTGGCTCAACCAATTCGTCTTCAGCAACAGTTATTGCAACCAGCGGATGTCATCAGCCAACAATGGCAGGAACCTATGATTATTTTCTTGCAAAGTTTAATAATAACGGCAATAGAATTTGGGGTACCTATTATGGAGGCTTAGGAAACGAACAAAATAAAACTTATTGCACCACCGATAAGTGGAATAATGTTTACTTATCAGGTACCACAAACAGTTCAGATAGTATTTCCATTGCCACGGCCGGCAGCCACCAAACATCACTTGCCGGTTACATGAATTCTTTTGTAGCCAAATTTACGCCGGCTGGCATAAGAAAATGGAGTACGTATTACGGTGGTGCATACTACGAATATGCCAATGCCTGCACAGTAGACAACAATGGAAATGTATTCCTTGTTGGCAGCGCCTCCTCTACCTTAGCAAATGCAGTTGCTACAAATGGCAGTCATCAGCAAACCTATGGTGGCGGAAATTCGGATGGCTATATAGTTAAGTTTGATTCTGTTGGCTCCCGTTTGTGGGGAACCTATTATGGTGGCAACTTATACGATTCTTTTCTTAACGCCGCATTGGATACTGCCGGTAACATTTACCTTGTTGGTTTTGCAGAATCAGCAGGCGGAACGGTAATTGCAACACCTAACAGCTATCAAACGAGTTTTGCCGGCGGTTCAACCGACGTAATGCTTGTGAAATTTAATACAAATGGTGTAAGACAATGGGGTACATATTATGGCGGCATATATCAGGAATCTGCACCAGCAATTGCATACGATGGCAATGGTAATATTTACATTGGAGGCCGCACTCAATCAACTAACTCAGTTTTTGCCAGTCCGGGTTCTTATCAAACTGCATTGGCTACCGGTTTTTTAGCACGTTTTCATGATTGCCCTGTTACTCCTCTTTCAATAAACGCTTCGTCCGGCAGTATTTCCTGCCAGGGCCAAAGCGTTACGTTAACAGCTTCGCCGGGAGCTGTAACTTATACCTGGAACAACGGATCTAATTCTACCTCAATAACCGTTGCGCCAATTTATAATACCACTTATACTGTAACAGGCACTAATTCCAGCGGGTGTGTAAATGGAGCAATTCTTTCACTTACTGTTCTGCCAACCCCAACCATGAATGTATTTAGCAGCAACTCAAATCAGATCTGCCCCGGCTATACAACTGTTTTAACGGCAACCGGCGCCGTAACAAGTTATACATGGAATGGCGGAGTTAACTCTAATACCATGCTTGTTAATCCTTCCTCGGTAACCATTTACACCGTTGCAGGTACAGGAACCAATAATTGCGTGGTTACAAAAACGTACACAATAAATATGGCGCCGGTTCCGGCTATTAATATTACCGGCAACCCGATTATCTGTTCAGGAAAAAGTACAACATTAACAGCATCCGGCGCCATAACCTATACATGGAACACAGCATCCAATAACACATTAATTGTTGTTACCCCCACTACAAACACTACATACATAGTATCCGGCAACAATGTGTGGAATTGCACAGGAACTCAAACCATAACCGTTACAGTTAATCCATCACCTCTCATCTCTGTTTCCGGAAATACATTAATTTGTAATGGCAACAGTACTACCCTTACCGCTTCCGGCGCCAATACGTTTACCTGGAGTAATGGCGCTACAGCTAATAGCATTATTGTGAATCCGCCCGGAAGCACTTCATATACTGTTAACGGAACAGGGGCAAATGGTTGTGTTGGAAAAAAAATAGTTCCAGTAGTTGTAAGCACCTTACCCACCCTAACCTTAAGTACTTCTGATAGTTTGTTATGCATTGGCCAAACAGCCACTATTACAGCTGGCGGTAACGGCACATTATATGTCTGGAACACGTTAGATACCGGCCAGGTAATTACTGTTTCTCCTTCCGTTACAACTGTATACACAATAAACGTTACTGGTTCCGCCGGCTGTACCCGTGTGGATTCAATTATTCAAAACGTAGGAAGTTGTATTGGAATAAGAGAGCTAATTAATGAAAATGGAAATATTATAGTTTACCCAAATCCAGGTAAGGGCACGTATAACTTGCAAATAAATGGCGATTATGAAATTAGTACAATTGAAGTTTTTAATAGTCTTGGCCAACTCATACATTCAAAATTGCAGCCAAAAGAATTAATTATTGACATTACTACTCAACCGAAAGGAATTTATGTATTTAGAATAAAATCAGAAACACAGACTTTTTTATATAAAGTAATTCTTGAATAGTTTTTATCTTTTATACAAAATATAAATTGTCTGGTAACATAACACTTTGATTTATGAATAGAATATTTTTTACAACTTTCCTTGCAACCTTAATTTTTTCAATTGTATGCGTTAAAGCGCAGGTGCCGGTATTTGAATGGGCAAACAAAATAGGAAGCGGCGTTGGCGGAAATGATGAAGGTAAGGTTGTAAAGATTGACCCTGCTGGTAACAGTATAATTGCAGGTACTTTTTATGGCGCATTGGATATGGACCCTTCGACGGCTAATTATAATTTACAGTCTTATGCTTCTTCACAGGATTTTTTTATTGCCAAATATTCCGTTTCAGGCAATTTGATTTGGGCCAAAAGTATTGGAGGTTTGTATACCGAACAGATCAACTCAATGACGCTGGATACGCTTGGTAATATCTATGTGGCAGGTACTTTTTCAGGCACCGTAGATTTTGATCCTTCTTTAAGTTCAAACAACCTTAATGCTGCAGTTCAGCAGATCTTTTTTGCTAAATACGACAGCAACGGAAATTTTGTATGGGTTCACAAACTTAATACAAACTCAAACAATCAATTTATTAACTGTATAAATGCAGATAAAAATAACAACATTATTATTACGGGTCAGTTTTCCGGAACCATGGACTTTGACCCATCACCTTCAACCGCCACCTTATCTTCTTTTGGCGGATCGTGGGATGTTTTTTTAGCAAAGTATGATAACTCAGGTAACCACATTTGGTCAAAAAACTTTGGATTAATTAATTCCGAAAATGGAGTTAGTCTCAAAAACGATAATACAGGAAATATTTATTTAACAGGAACTTTTAACGGCACTATCAATTTAAGTCCTGCTCCGGGCAGCTACACAGCAAGCGGTGCCGGACTAACCGATATTTTTTTCTCAAAATTTGATGCCTCCGGAAATTTCATTTGGGGCAAAACCATTGGAGGTTCCAATAACGAACTATGCAATGAGCTTGCAATTGATAAAAATAAAAACATTATAATAACCGGCCTCTACTATGGAGCAGGCGACTATGACCCATCTGCAAGCATAGCTAATCTTTCCTGGGCAGGATCTTCTGATTTATTCATAGCCAAATACGATTCTGTTGGTAATTATTTGTGGGCAAAAGGCATAAGTGGCGCAAACGCAGAATCGGGAAAAGCAGCAATAGCTGACACGGCAGGTAATATTTATTTCACTGGTTACTTTGAGGGATCGGTCGATTTCGATCCTTCACCTTCAACCGCGCTCCTAAGCTCCATATCTTTAACTAAAGACGTATTCGTTGCTAAATTTAATTCATCGGGAAACTATTTATTCGCAAAAGGGTTTGGAAACAACGATGCGGAAGAGGGAAATTCAATTGCGTTGGATAATTCATTAAATGTAACATTAACAGGTTATTTCAATAAAACAGTTGATTTTGATCCTTCCCCTTCAAGCTACACGCTTACTACTCTTGATCCTATTAATAATTGGACCAACGGCTCATTTTATGTTAGCAAATATACTTCGGGTACAGGTTCTTTTGTTACTGCGTTTGCTTCTTACGATGACTATGGAGGGGTGGACAGAGGTAATTGTATTAAGAAGGATGGTTTAGGAAATATTTATGTGTGTGGAACATTTCAGGGAGTTGTGGACATGGATCCTTCGTTGAATACGTTTTATTTAAAAACTAACGGTTTCCAGGATGGGTTTATTGCAAAATATTCAGCCACGGGAGCTTTTGTGTGGGCAAAAAAAATTGGAAGTAAAAATTCAGAGGAAGCAAAATGGGTAACAGTAGATAATGCTGGAAACTGTTATGTTACAGGATATTTTCAGGACACTTGCAGTTTTGATCAGTCGAACCCATCAGCAACATTAACCACGGCCGGTGGCGACGATGTATACGTTGTAAAGTATAATAGCACGGGTAATTATTTATGGGCTATAAGCATGGGGGGCGCATCGTCAGACAGGGGACTAACAATAACTTATGATAATGCATCTGCATTGTTTGTTTCAGGAATATACAGCGGAACAGCTGACCTGGACCCAACTCCTGTAGTATTATCAACGCTATCAGCAGGTTTATATGACATTTTTATAACGAAGCTAGATCTTAACGGTAATTATATTTTTTCAAATCATATTGGTGGAAGCGGTGACGACATCCCCGCTTGTATTAACATGGATAATGTTGGTAATGTTTTATTAACCGGAAATTTTGCAAATTGGGCAGATTTTGATCCGGGGCCCTCACTAGTATCCCTAACCTCTCAGGGAGTTGAAGATATTTTCTTTGCAAAATATGATCCTAATGGATTTTTTTATTGGGCAAAAAGAGCTGGCGGAGCCAGTACCGATGTTAGCAATTATATTAAAGCAGACAATAATAATAACTACATTATTACGGGAACATTTATGTCTACGGCAGACTTTGATCCATCATTTGGTACTTATAATTTATTTTCATCCGGTCAGGCGGATGCTTTTATAGGGAAATACAATCAAAATGGAGGATTAATATGGGCAAATAATACTATTGCCGGAAGCGGGAACTGCTCTTCAAGTGCCCTGGACATTGACAATAATGGAAACATTTTTGTTACCGGCCATTTTGCAGGAACCGCAGATTTTAATCCGGGGTTTACAACAAATCAGATGACAGGCACCGCTTTTGATACCTTTTTGGCCAAATATGATTCTACCGGTAATTATCAATGGGCCATTCAGGCTGGTGGAACTGATAATGACTGCGCCTACTCAATTACACTTGACAACAATGCCATTTATACAACAGGCTATTTCAAAAAAGAAGTGGATTTCAATTCTGCGGCCGGGATTTCAAATCTTTCTTCAACTGGTGTGGAAGACGTTTACATCCTTAAGCAAAAAGAATGTACACCTGTCACTGTTTCTGCAACCCAAAATAACATTACCTGTTTTGGAGGCAACAATGGCAGCGCGACTTTATCTGCAACCGGGGGAACCACCTTTACTTATAGTTGGACTCCTGTTTCGTCCACCAGCTCAGTTGTTACCAATTTAACCCCCGGAATTTATTACGGTACAGTTTTTAATAGTTGCGGTGCAAGTTTTACATCAACCATTACAATTACACAACCTTCGTCAATAACTGCAAATATATCTCAGGCAAGCAGTACAGTTTGCAGTGGAAACAACACCTGGTTTTTTGTAACTGCTAATGGCGGAACATCTCCTTTATCCTACAGTTGGAGTACCGGAGCAACTACACCTAACATGAACATTAATCCAATAAGTTCGGCATTGTATACCGTATTGGTAAGTGATGCAAATAATTGCACTAAAACATTAACAGCAGGAATTTCAGTAATAAATAATCCTACAGTTAGCATCGCTGCATCCAGTCCCACTTTATGTTCAGGAACCAGTGTAACTTTAAACTCAAGCGGAGCTAACACTTATACCTGGAGTACAGGGGCTGTTTCGTCAACTATTGCAATCAGTCCATCCGTTACTTCTACTTTTTCTGTTACTGGAAAAGATTCTAATGGATGTACTGATACAGAAACAATTTCAGTTAGTGTTAGCCCTGCTCCTGCACTCATCGTTCAATCGACCCCTAACTTTATTTGCAGCGGAAACTCTGCTACTTTAATTGTTTCAGGTGCTCAATCATATACCTGGAGCTCAGGCTCGAATACAAATAGCCTTGCTATTATCCCTCCTATTACTTCTTATACTGTTACCGGAGTAAATTCCTTAGGATGCGAAAAAACGATAACAGTAACTCCAATTGTTTATCCCATTCCTACAATAAATGTTACGAGTACTTCTTCTGTACTTTGTGTTGGTGCATCAGCAACTTTAAATGCTTCAGGCGCAAACTCCTATACCTGGAGTAATGGCAGTAATAATAATTTTGCGATAGTTTCACCAACAATAAGTACCAGTTATACGGTGGATGGAGTAAGTTCCTTTGGCTGCAGCGGCACTACCCTATTTTCTCAGAGCGTAACTGTTTGTACTAGTATTGATCAAAGCACTGAGAGTGAGTTAAATATTAATGTGTTTCCTAATCCTAATAATGGTTTGTTTACTGTTACTACACCCAATTATGAAAATACATTAAACATTAAGATTACAAATTTATTAGGTCAAATAGTGTATAATGACATTATAACCTCCGAACGAACCGAAATTAATTTACAAAACTATTGCAAGGGTATTTATATCATTAAAATTCTATTTAAGAACAATACTATTTATACCTCAAAAGTAGTGGTTGATTAATTACTTTATACCTAACTATCCCATCGATAGGTTTAACTGCACACTTTAAAGGTTCAACTATCGCATCGGTAGGTTTAACTTCAGGTATTAAAGGTTTAACTATCCTATCGATAGGTTTAACTTCAGGTATTAAAGGTTTACCTATTGCATCGATAGGTTTAACCGCACACTTAAAGGTATACCTATCGCATCGATAGGTTTAACTGCAAACATTAAAGGTTTAACTATCGTATAGATAGGTTTAACTCCAAACATTAAAGGTTTAACTATCCCATCGATAGGTTTAACTTCAGGTATTAAAGATGTACCTATCCTACCCCGAGGTTTAACTTCGGATATTAAAGGTTTAACTATCGCATCGATGGGTTTAACTGGAAGTAATAAAGGTTTAACTATCGTACCGATAGGTTTAACTTCAGGTATTAAAGGTTTAACTATCGCATCGATAGGTTTAACTGCAAACATTAAAGGTTTAACCATCTCATCGATAGGTTTAACTGTAAACATTAAAGGTTTAACTATCATACCTCAAGGTTTAACTATCATACCTCAAGGTTTAACTATCGTACGATAGGTTTAACTTCAGGTATTAAAGGTTTAACTATCGCATCGATAGGTTTAACTGCAAACATTAAAGGTTTAACTATCGTACCTGAAGGTTTAACTTCACACTTTAAATCTTTGTCACCCTGAACTTGATTCAGGGTCTCAGCACTATTAGTTCGGCAAGATCACACGCAAAGAACTGAGATGCTGGATCAAGTCCAGCATGACGGGGAAGGAGCATTACGCAATAATCCGATGTGTTTCAGAGCGGTGGGCTGGGCGTTTCGCCGAGCATGGTTGGCGAGAATTAATTTTTTCGTGAAAATTCAGCGAGGGCGCAGAAACGACATTTGAAAAACAGCGTAGCAAATCAAAGGCTATTATAGGCGGGAGCCTTGCGCTAAGCAAACGCTAGCGTGCGTAAAACAAATTATTAAATATAAGCATCCATGGCGCACGCCTTGTTTGCGGGGTAAAATAGTCTGTAGATTTCAAGCTGTTTTTCAGAAGTCTTGATTTTTTTCTTCTTTTTTCATCAAGGAAAAAAGAATGGCGAAAAACCATACACCCGCTCGTAAGAGTTTTAGTCAGCCCCTCGCGCGGCAGACCGGCCCGTCGCTGAGCGTGCGCAGGAGTGAATTGATTTTTCGATAGAAAGTCAGCAAAGGCGCTTGCGTTTAAAATTTTTGACAGGCTTGATTTACCAAAGGTCAAAAATTTTTTACTTTGCTTCACTTTCAAGAAAAATCAAGAGCGTTAAACAAGATCGACGGGCCTTGATTTTTGTTTACTTTTCATCTAAGGAAAAGTAAAAGAAATGAAAAAGAATGTTCTTTACCTAAAATGCTCACTTTAAATAATCACCCTTCGTCTCCGCTCGGGGTGACTAGCGCTGAGGAAGGACGACAGCTCTTGATCCGCCGCCGCGGATTGTTTCCTTTTCATCCAAGGAAAAGTAAAAAAGAAATAAAAAGATTTTTTGAAGTTTGACTAGTTAATAGCATCTTATTACCTATGGTTAACCATAGGTGGTTTTGTTCATTAGTGGATAAATATACACCCGGTAAAAGAGGCTCTTTTTACTCAAACCCCTTGTAAAATCAGTATTTTAGGGCTTAAAATGGAACTCCCCCTGATCAATAGCGAGCTTAAGAACCTTATTACCATTGAACAGGCCTGGTACTACAACGTTATACCGTTTAAACAGCACCAGGGAACCCTGCAACTGCTTACTACAGAGGAGAAAATAAACGCCGAGCTGGAAACAGAGCTGGAAATTATCCTTGGGAAAAAGGTTAGTCTGCAAAAAGAAAACAGCGCTATCGTAGAAAAACTGTTGCAAAGCCTTTATCCTAAAGGTCAGCAGCCTACTTTACAGGAACCTACCAGTAATTTCCGCATAAACGTTAACGATAACAACTTCCTGGAAACATTGGTAAAGGAAGCTAAAAGCCTTCACAGTTCTGACATTCATATTGAAACCTATGGTGAAAAATGCCGCATCCGCTTTAGGGTGGACGGTGTTTTAATTGACCGGCACAAATTAAACAAGGCCGAGTACCCTACCCTGATAAACAAAATTAAAATTGCGGCTTCCTGCGACATTGCAGAAAAGCGTATGCCACAGGACGGAAGGATTAGGTTTAAAATAAATAATTCCAATCTGGATATTCGTGCCTCCATACTCCCTACCCTTTATGGAGAAAAAATTGTTTTGCGTTTGCTGGGCAGCGATGCCAGCCATATCAACATTGAAAAACTTGGCTTCTCAAAGGAAGAACTGGAACGCTATGAGCTGGCTGTAAAAAAACCTAATGGGATTATTCTGATCAGCGGCCCTACAGGTTCAGGAAAAACAACCACGCTTTACGCAACCCTTAAGGTTATAAATAAACCAACCAACAATATTCTTACCATTGAAGATCCTATTGAATACACACTGGATGGAGTTAATCAGGTTCAGTTAAAAGAAGATATTGGTTTAACCTACACCGAGGCCCTGCGTACATTTTTACGGCAGGATCCTGATGTAATTATGCTGGGAGAAATTCGTGATGCCCAAACGGCGCAAATGGCCATTCGCGCGGCACTAACCGGACATCTTGTGTTGTCAACCATTCACACCAATTCTGCATGGGGAACAATTTCTCGTTTGGTGGATATGGGAATTCCGCCTTATTTACTTTCAAGCACCATGAACTTATCAGTTGCACAGCGCCTGATAAGAGTTTTGTGCGCCGATTGTAAAAAGGAACATGATTTAAATGCTGAAGAACTTCCGCATAACTACCGGAACCTTCAGGTAAAAAAACACTTTACTGCTGTTGGCTGTCAAAGTTGCTATTACACCGGCTATAAAGGAAGAAAAGCCATTTATGAAGTAATAAACATTACAAAAGAATTAGCGGAACAAATAAAAAATAATGCGACGTCAATTGACGAATATTTGAAAACCAACAAGATCAGCAAATTATCAGAAAACGCGCTTGCATTATTTATTGAAGGACAAACCAGTCTTGAAGAAATATATCCGTTTCTGATAAACGAAAATTAATGTGAGATAAACAAACTTATGAAACAAAAGATTTTTATTACCATCTTCATCTGCTTCAGCTTTCTGCTAAATGCGCAGGACAGGCTGGATGTTATTGAAGAAAAACTGAACCAGCTTGCAAAAGATTATCCGGGTATAAACGACAAGGTGGAGCTATCCATGAACGGAGCAAGCATCCAGGAATATGTTAGGGCCATTGGTACCAATAACAATTTAAATGTAAATGTTGATCCTTCCTTGGACATTAAGCTTTCCAACAATTTTAGTAAGGTAACCGCTAAAGAAGTGTTTCTGTTCCTGTGCAAACGTTACGATTTGGATATTGTATTTGTTGGTCCGATTATGACCTTTACTAAATTTTTACCGCCCGTTGTAGAAAAGAAGATTCCAACCCGAAAGCTCAATATCAAATACGAACAAACGGCAGACCTATTAAGTTACGATTTGAACAACGATACGCTTGCCAATGTAACCAAAGAAATAACCAAACAAAGCGGACGTAACATTATTTTCTCTCCGGAGTTATCCAACAAAATAATCAGTGGCTTTATGCAAAACGCCACTTTTAATAACGCATTGGAAAAGTTAGCTTTTGCCAATGATTTAAAAGTGAGCAAAACTGATGATGATTTTTACGTGTTTGAGAAAAGACAGGCTGTTGCAGCCAATAACCAAAACGCTCCTAATAATTTTGGCAGTCTTACAAATCTTAAAAACAACCAGAACGGGAATAAAAACTCAAATATTCTTGTGAAAGACGGACTGATAACAATGGACATTCAGAATACGCCCATCAACGAGATAGTGAGCGGCGTTTCAAAAGAACTTGGCAAAAATTATTTTTTGTTCAGCGAACTGAAAGGCAACACCACTTTAAAAGTGGTTGACGCCCCTTACGATGAATTTTTGAAACTTCTGTTTAACGGAACAGATCTTACTTTCAAAAAGGAAGGAGAAACCTATTTGTTTGGCGATAGAAACCTGGAGGGTTTAAGGCAAAGCAAACTGATCACATTAAAAAACAGAACCATTGAAAAAGTTTTGGATTTTGTACCTGCCGATTTAAAAAAAGGAGTTGAAGTAAAAGTATTTGAAGACCTGAATGGCATTATTGTAAGCGGATCTCAACCTCGTATTAACGAACTCGAAGCTTTTTTACGCCAGATTGATCTGGTTGTGCCAATGGTACATATTGAAGTGATAATTGCAGACGTTAGAAAAAGCAACTCACTTTCTGCAGGAATCTCCGCGGGCCTTGGAACTAAAACCGGAACAACCGGAGGAACATTATTACCGGATTATAACGTTACACTCAATTCCAACACCATCAATAACTTAATAAGTGGAATTAATGGTTTTGGTATCATTAACCTGGGAGCAGTAACCCCTAATTTTTACATAAGCCTTAAAGCCATGGAGTCAAACGGCATATTGAAGTTACGTTCAACACCACAAATTGCAACGCTTAACGGACACGAAGCAAAATTGAGTGTAGGACAAACCCAATATTATCTGGAAGTAAATAACAGTTTGGTTAACACTGCGGTTACACAACAAAACTTGCTGCAAACGCAAAACTGGAAAGCTGTTAATGCCGACCTTGCCGTTACTATTGACCCACAGGTTTCTGGTGATGAACAAATAACAATGACTATTGGTGTAAAGCAATCCAGCTTTACCGAACGGGTTTCAAACACAGCTCCTCCCGGAACAATCAACCGCGATTTTCAATCGTTAGTGCGTGTGAAAAACGGAGAAATGATTATGCTTGGTGGCCTGGAAGAAAATCAGGTGAATAATTCGGGAAGCGGTTTACCATTTTTAGCGCGTGTGCCTGTATTAAAATGGATTTTTGGTAACCGGACAAAATCCAAATCAGAAAACAAACTCACCATTTTTATTAAGCCAACCGTTATTTATAGCTAAGAATGTTCTGGGATAAATGGATACCGGAAAAGTATCTCGTAAAATCGGAGATCTGCGGCGTTGAACTAAACTTTAACGAGGAAGGTTTTATTTATAATTATACAATCCTCAAAAATAAGTCAAAGAAGCTTTCTGTTACCCATTCCGGTACGATCAACAATATATCTGATTTGCCTGCAAGTGTTCTTAAAAACAAAATTCCGCTTGCCTTAATTATTAATGGGAAAGGCGTAATATTTAAAAAAATATTTTTATCGGAAACTGATGAGTTAAATTTTGAAGAGCTTGTACGCACAAATCTTCCTGCCATAAATTCGTCTGATTTTTTTATCCAGCTTTTTCGTCAGGCAGACAATAGCGGATTTATCTCTATTTGCCGCAAAAGCCAACTGGATCCTTTACTAACAGAAATAAAAAATAAAAAGTTTGAATTAGCGGATATTTTTATTGGGGTGCCTGCCGTTATTGGCTTGCAACCTTTGTGGAATAATTTTAATACACTGCAAACTTCGTCGCACAGCGTAACGTTAACAAATAACTTAGCGGACACCATTGTAAATAATCTCCCAACAAATAACGATCCTGTTAAACTGGAGGATATCAGTTTAACACCGTCGCAAATGCTGGCCTTTTCAGGAGGCTTAAGTTACCTGTTACAAAATTCCATTACCGAAACCGAAAATGAAGAACTGCTGAATGTATCCTATTCGCATAAAGAAAAAAACAAGTTCAGGTTTCTTTTAATTTGTGTAATAGGATTCGCGTTTACACTGGCAGCCATCAATGTATTTTTTTATACCCAATATTTCGATACCAACAACAAGCTGGAAACAGAACTAAGCGTATACCAGGGAAAATATGATCAGATCAACCAGCTTCTTACAGATTATCAGAAAAAGAAAGACCTTATAGAAAATGCCGGCGTACTCAGTAAAAATAAATTAAGTGAATACGCAGATAAAATTGCAATATCCGTTCCCCCCGAAGTAACCCTGAGCGAAATGCACTTCAGTCCAAAGATTGACGACATTGAAGAAACGGAGGATAGTCTTGTTACATTTAAAACAAAGACTATTCTCCTAAGAGGGAATTGCAATAAAAGCCTTACCATTAATGAGTGGATCAATGTATTGAAAATGCAGAAGTTTATTAAGGACGTGAGTCTTGAAAAATTTGTTTACAATAACGACGGGATTTTACCTAATTACGAAATAAAGCTTCTTACAGAATAATGTTCGGAAATTTAAAATATAAACAAAAATGTTATGTGCTGTTTGCAGGGCTTATTCTCTTTTTGTTTGTAGGTTACAGTTTTAGTTTCTCAGACACTTTTGTTTTAAAATCTGAAATTAAGGAAAAGGAAGAAAAACTATTATGGCTGAAAGACAAAGAAAAAGAATTGCCCGCATTAAAAGCCCGCATGAATGAATTTGAACGCGCTTATTCAAACAAAGATTCTTCTGCTGTAAGAGATAAACTCACCGCCTTTATTTCAGATTACGCTGAAAGGAATAATTGCCTGGTTACTGAAATTCCTATTAACTCATCTTTCAAAAACGACAACCTGAAAGTGCAAACCAATAGTTTTACAGTTAAAGGAAATTTTCATAACTTATTATCACTCTTGTATAAACTGGAGTACGAGCAAAAGTATATTGCCAAGATTATGTCGGCCCGTTTTTATACAATTAAAGACCTGCAAACAAAAAAGAAGAACCTTTATTTAACAATGATTACCCAATCGTTTGAACAAAAAACAAAGTAATATGAGAAAGATAATTTTATTAAGCTCACTACTTTTTCTGCTGATAGTTTCATGCCAGAAAGATTTTATTGTAAAAGATATAACCGACAAAACAATAATTGTAAATGCCCCGGCCAATAACCTGGTTACATCCAGCAATTCTATTACATTTTGGTGGGAAGAACTTGATGGCGCCGAAAAATACAATGTTCAGGTTGTAAAGCCTGATTTTGCAAATATTGCGCAGTTAATAGCCGACACTAATGTTACGGGAACAAAACTAAACTTATCCCTTAATCCCGGAACCTACCAATGGCGCATTAAAGGAGTAAACGCTGGTGGCAGCACGGCGTTTCAAACTTATACACTTAAAATTGACTCCACAAGCAATTTAACTAATCAATTGGTGGTACCTATCTCTCCGCTTTCAGGTTATGTAACAAATAATAAAGCCATATCCTTTTCATGGAATTCGTTAAGTTCAGCAACAAATTATTCAATTGAAATTTCGCTGAACGGTTCTGTGATTAATTATTCTACAACAACTAATACAAATTACGCGTATACTTTTACTTTAACTTCCGCGGCAAATTACACCTGTTCATGGAGAGTAAGGGCTCTGAATTCAAACAGTATTTCACAGTACAACACGCCACAAACATTTACCATTGATCTTCTGTCTCCCTCCGTTTCAATACCAACCTTACCAACTTCCAACTCAACCGTTACGGATACAACAGAATTGAAGTGGAACCGTATAGGAGTTCCTGACGCTCAGTACGACAGTTTGTTTATTTATTCAGATTCGCTTATAACTTTGGCAAGAAAAACTATAGTGACCGCCACAAAAATCAAAATAAATGCCATAGACACTTCATTCCCGCTGCAAGCCGGTTCCTCCTCGCTCACACCTGTTCCATATTGGTGGAGATTAAAAACGATAGATAATGCCGGTAACACTTCTGGATTTAGCAATGCGCTAAAATTTAAATTAGTACAGTAAATGTTCAAAAACAAAAAGGCGCTTATATTAATTCTTATTAACGTTGTAATCTGGAGTTTTTTCGTTTACAGGTTTTATTCCGCTTATACGGATTATGACGCACCCGTGACTGATCAAAACCCCGGCACCTACAAAACTGAGGATATTAAAGATAGTGTAGTTTATAAATTGAGTCTTGATTACAAGGATCCTTTTTTGCGTGATGAACCCAAAAACTATATCAGGACTTCACACTCAGCGAGTGTAAGCGTTAAGCCTAAACAACAACTTGTAGTGGTTAAAACACCAACTGTTGTGGTAAAGCAGTTGCCCGAAATAAAATATTTAGGCTTAATAAAAAACAGCAGCAGCGGGGTTACTACCGCGTTAATTTCAATTAATGGTCAGTCGAAACTGATTAAGCCAAATGAAACCGTTGAAGGCATTACCTTTAAGAGTTTTGATAATAATGAGTTAATTGCGTTTGCCGGAAAAGAGAAGTTGGTGGTGAAGAAGTAAATTATTACCGTATAGGATGCGAATGTCCACTAAATTCGGACTTATCCCAAAAAGTAAAACTAACATTTCACGCTTGCACAAAAATTAAAAGAGCCGCAATCATTTCGATTAGCGGCTTTTATTAGATGAAAAAATCAAAAAATTATTTTGAGACAACCCTTTTATTTATCATTTAACTTTAATCATTTTTCAATAACGATAAAAATCAAAAGCGGCTGATTTGTGGAGTATTTTGAATAGTTTTAAAACTCTGAAATGCCATAACGGGTTTTAAGATGTAACACGGCTCCTGATCGTATTTGTTTTGAATGCTGATGTTACCGCAAATATCAATGCTCACTACTATTTCATTGAGGGTGCCTGGCTTAATTTCTCCCTGAAAATTAAGTATTACCTCCTTACCATCTATTTTATAACATGGTGCCGCCACATCATTAACAACTAATTTGTTGTTATTACCAAAAGTAAGAGCTATTTGAGTAATTGTTCCTGTATGCACAGTTGATTTTTCGGTGATGTCTGCCACCGGCACACTAGCTTGCTGTAAACTTACAACGTCCCATGCCCCCGGAACAGGTATCAATTCTTCCCAGCCATGCACGCTGTTATTTACCTTTATGCTTCTGATATCTACAGTCGCAGAAGTGAACTCCTCCTGAGGGATTTTACAGGGTTTGCTGTCGAGCAGTACATACAATTGTGCCGTATCTTGTTTTAGCTGTTGTGTAGTTATAGTAGTCGGTTCTTCAGGTTTAGCTGTACTCTTTTTGCAGAAAGGAAGCAGGCTCAATATGCCTGCAACTCCTATCATTGTTATTATCTTTTTCATTTTGCTTTCTTTTAATTTATTCAGTCAAATCGTATGCCTTTCTGATAAAAAGAGGTTACCGAATCGATCTAACCGAAAATAGATGCTTTAAAAGGGTAACAAGGGAATTTAAAAATCGTTGACTAGAACAAAGCGCAAAAAGAAAATACTTGCCTTGGGCAAAATATTTCGCTCCATATGAGGAGACAAAGAATCTCAGAAGATTGAAAGGAGATGCTCTATATTTTAAAATCAACCATTTATGTTAACTTAAGTTATGACGCAAAAAATATTTAAAGAAATCGGATGAGGGATATATTCATTGAGAGCAACACAAGATATTTATTAGTTGACCCTCCAAAAGTAATTTGTAAGCCCGTCAAAAATTTTAAACGCAAGCGCCTTTGCTGACTTTCTTACGAAAAATCAATTCACCCTTCGCAGGCTCAGCGACGGGCCAGCCAACCGCACGTGGGACACAGGAAAAATTAATTCTCGCCCAACCATGCTCGGCGAAACGCCAGTCCCCCACTTTAAAATCTTGTAAATCAGGATTGAACCATTACTTTGAAACCACCGTATGCAAATCGCTTCATGTCGAAAGGCATATCCATTTCAGCTCCATACTTTTTCTTGAAATAAATCATTACTTTCTTGTTCACGGAATCGCGGTGCCTGCGCGACTTAAATACAATGAACGAAAACCAAACTGTTTCGTTGGGTTTGGCTTTTGCCATCTTCAGAAAAGTACGTTTGGTAAACTCAGGCATGGCGTCCTCAATAATACACTCCTTATAATCAAGAGCGCCAAATTGTTTCCAGATGCGGCTCGCCTCACGCGCCATTTTTACGTATCTGGCGGTGTTGCTTTTTGGAATGGGTATCACAAACCCATCAACATATGTTCCTTTTGTCATGGTTGTACGTTTTAATAATTGAATAGTATTATAAATTTGAAAAAAACCACGGTAAATATAACTATGCCGGGTGTCATTCAGGGCTATATTCGGTGATTGCGCCCAATGCTGATGTAAAGACTCAAAAGTAAAAGGTAACCGCCAGTTTATGAAGGTTGGATTTTTGCTAAATTGAGTAAAACCAAATTAGGTTAGACATTGCTATTTAGTTTAAAGCAAAAAAACTGATTAGCAGGAATTTTTCAAGTGGTGTAGCCGTACGGGATTCAGCTTCGCTAGTTCCCTTGAACTCCATTTTGAAATAACATCGCCGTTTTCTGAAAGAAAACGTTTATTTTTTCATTCGTTCATCCGCTTGAAAGCAGAGCTTTCAGACTACTGACCGCATGAAAAAACAAAACCCACGCTAAAAGCGTGGGTTGATGTTCTTATCTGGTAGCCCGTACGGGAATCGAACCCGTGTTTCGTCCGTGAAAGGGACGCGTCCTAACCCCTAGACGAACGGGCCATCTTTTTACCCCGATGGCCGGGGCCAAATGTTAAAATTTGGTTTGCAAAGGTACTAATATATTTATAATTACAAAAATATTTTTCATAAAAATTTTATTCTAATCGTTTAACTTCCTTATAATCTACTTCTTAAGTAAAAGGGAAACTTTATTAAAATCAGCTGCCGCGTTTATTACACGGCGAAATCCCTCAAAATACTTTTTATCGTAAAACTCCTTTTTATAAACTTCATTTACGGTAATCGTAATTTGGTTGCCCGATTGCACGTATGAGGATGTAAAAAACGCCGTGGTTTCATTCTCTTCTTTTAATTCAGAATTCATGTTTAACTTTTCCAGGCCCTCCACCTTATACCCGTCAGGCACCGTAAATTTTATAACCCTTTTGTAAGAATGCGGATATCCGGTGTAAATCTGGTAACTCCTCTGCCCTTCCTGGTAAAGCTCGCTTTGAGCTCCAATACAGTTACCTATTTTGATGATGTAGTTTTCACCGGCAACTTCCGACATTTCTTTGGTTTCAACAATACCGCTGCACAAAAACGGTTGATTGTACTCTTTAAATTCTTTTAAGTTGTAATTCTCTGCCTTAGCAAGCGACACCTTCGCATCCTTTAAACCGTTTTTTAAAATTGAAGCCAACAATTCAGAACGTTTGTCATTGTCATAATAATGGTACAGAGGTCTTACATTAACAGCCGGATGACCGTTCATATAATGTTTTACAATCATTGACGCTTTATTATCATTTGGATTAAAACTTATATCACAATCCAGATTACTGAAGTTATTTGCACCCTCAGCAGGTTCAACTGTTTTAATTTTATTTAAAGCGCTATAACTTGTGCCAAGCACCAATGGCTTAATAAACAATCCCTTTTGCCCCATTAAAGCCGCTGGAATTTCGCCATAGCGGTAAATAATTGAATTAGGCATGAAATATTTTTTTGTTTCCGGAATATAAAAAAACGCGGCATCCAGGTAAGCATAAGACTCAAACTCAGGATCAAAAAATCTATCGTCCTTATAACACGTACTAACTACCTCATATTCTATTCCACATTTTTCAAGCAGTGCTACCACCAATTTATTCTGATAGTATTCTGAAAGTCCTTTTTTTGCAAGACATTCAGAAAGGCTGAGCCTTCCCGGATCTTTATATATTCCCATTTCATTTTTTATATAACTTTCAATGGCAAAAATCTTTTCATCAATAGTACCTAATTTTTCAAGTTTTAATTCTTTATAAACCCTGTTTATGGCTTTTTCGTCTCCACTTTCAAACTCATGAAAATTATTCATCATATTTTTTGAAATATCGGCATAGGTATTTATTTTTTTACTTTTATTCTCAGCGTTATAATCAATCCTGGCTTCGTATCTGGGAAATTTTTCTTTATCGGTTGAGTACTTCTCTTCAGCAACCGGTTTAATATTGTTTACACTAAAAGTTAAAAAATTGCGGTTACTATGCGATGTATCCTTAGCCTGTGGCATACCATTATACGATTTGCTTGCATAAAATAAATTCTCAGGAAGTATGAGCTGGCTGATATATTTTTTCACATAATACTTCGGATTTATAAATTCAGATGCAGTATATGCAACGCCTATGCGCTTGAGATAATAATATTCTATAATACTGTTTTTTTCAAGGCCTTCAAGAGCAAGAATGTAATAATTTGTACCCTCTTCATTCACCTGTTTCATATCGCCTTTGTAAAGCTCAACACTTTTTCCATTCGCTTGGGTAATCCTGCATTTAAAAGTAATAAGATCGTTAGGGTTAAAATACTGAATGTATATTTTATTAAATTTTTCAATGATATCCGCATTGTTTACCAAAATGGAAATATTATAGAACACATAATTTTCCAGTTCGTTGTTTGAATTAATAATAAGTTCTTTCGCTTTAAGCTCATTCAAAATAATCCCTTTATGCTTTTCGAGCACTTCATCACTCAAATCAACTTTTTGAGGTTTATCTTCAAGATCAAAATTCTTATAATAAACCGATTGGCCCAAAACGCATGATAATGGTAAGATCAAAAGGGATAGAAAATAAATTTTACGCATGATTTTATTTTTTTATGGATTTTAAAATAACTACTTCTGAATAAGCTTTTGAAATTTGTCCTATCATTTTATTCCAGCTTTCGTAAGAAGAAGATTTTAAGATTAAATGATTGATTTCAATTTCCTTTTGCAATGTTAATGTGCGTCCGTTTTGTTTATACTTAAAATCAAAGGAAAACAGATCGTCTTTAAAACTTTGATCAGCCGGGACTTTAATCACATTTGTATTTTCAGGAATTTCAAAGCAAATTTTTTCCTTTAAACAGAATTTATAATCGGATTCAATATCCAGCTTTCTTTTTTCTGTATCTATTATATCGTTATCATAATCACGGATGAGATTTAAATTCACATAAATTTCATCATTAAAAAAATTAGCATAGTCTGCAAGTTCAAATTCGTAAGTAAGCTTTAGTTCATCTTTAATTTCTTTTGGATTATGCACCT
>Ga0255338_1001677_pt1 | contig 39271 bp, 31 predicted proteins | sample MeOH1_35cm_T4_19_FD_203715 | JGI IMG/M metagenome (GOLD analysis project Ga0255338, IMG submission 203715) | Sandy soil microbial communities from University of British Columbia, Vancouver, Canada - MeOH1_35cm_T4_195 | ecosystem: Engineered > Artificial ecosystem > Sand microcosm > Unclassified ... | reverse complement strand
GCGCTCCCGAAGGGACGAGCCTCGAAGCCACCGAGAAGATCCTCAACCGCATCGCCGATCAGACGCGGAAGATGGACAGCGTCATGTATACGGTCGTAACGATCGGCAGCGACGATCAGCGCACCCAGAACCTCGGTGCGGTCTTCGTTAAGCTCACCGACGTTAAGGACCGTAAGGTAGACCAGTACGCGTTCATGGCCCGCGTCCGCAAAGAGATCCTACCGGAGTTCAAGGGGCAGGGCCTGCGGCTCGCCGTGCAGCCCGTCGCCGCGATCTCGGGCGGTGGAAACAGCAACGCCGCCATCCAGTACGTGGTCACCGGGCCCCAGTTGGAGCAGCTTGAGCAATACAGCGACAGGCTCCTCGAGAAGATGCGCAGCAACCCGATAGTGGTCGACGCCCAGTCAACTTACGTGACTGGTAAGCCGGAAGTCGGCGTAAACATCGACCGCCCGCGCGCATCCCACATGGGAGCCCGCGTGCAAGACGTGGGAACGGCCCTGCGCCTCCTCGTCGGCGGCCAGGAGATCTCGACCTTCGAAGAGGCCGGCGAGCAGTACGAGGTGCACGTCCGCGCGCTCAAGGACTTCCGCACCGACCCGCGAGGGCTCCGCTCCATCTCGGTGCCCAGCTCCAAGTTCGGCAGCGTCACCCTGGACGAGCTCGTGCACTTCGATGAAGGCACCGGCCCGGCCTCCATCAACCGTCTCGCCCGGCAGCGGCAGATCACGCTGACCGCGAACGTAGTCGCGGGCGGCTCCGAGGCGGAGGTCGTCCAGCAGTTGGGCGACGCCGTGAAGGCGCTGAACATGCCTCCTGGCTACGTGGCCGCACCAGCGGGGCGCAGCCGGGAAATGGGCCGGGCGTTGGGCAACTTCATGGTCGCCTTCATGCTCTCGCTGGTGTTCATGTATCTGGTGCTCGCCGCGCAGTTTGAAAGCTGGCTGCACCCGATCACGATCCTGCTGGCGCTGCCGCTCACCATTCCGTTCGCGCTCCTGGCATTGCTCGTCACCGGGCAGTCGCTCAACCTTTACAGCGCGCTCGGCTTGATGGTGTTGTTCGGCATCGTAAAGAAGAACAGTATCCTGCAGATCGATCACACGAACGGGCTGCGGGAGAAGGGCCTCCCACGCTACGAGGCGATCATGACGGCCAACCGCGACCGGCTCCGGCCGATCTTGATGACGACCATCGCATTCGTGGCTGGTATGATCCCGCTGGTCTTTTCCGCCGGAACCGGGGCTGCCACCAACCGCTGTATCGGATGGTGTGTCATCGGCGGCCAGTCGCTCTCGCTGCTGTTGACGCTGCTCGCCACTCCGGTGGCGTATTCGATCTTCGACGATCTGGCTAACCTGCGCCTGATCAGCCGGATCCGAGCACATTTCTCAGGAAAGAAGTTGGCCGAGCCATGGCCGGCCGGAGGTGCCGAGTGAGAGGGTCTTCGCGACTGATCGTAGGGGTGACCGGGTTGGCGGTACTGGTGCTGGGCTCGCGCGGCTATGCCGCGCAGCAGGCGCCGGCGCCTGCTGCTCCGGCCTCTCCGACAGCCCCCGCGCCGGGTAGTCCCGCGCCGGGAACTGCCCCCGCTGGTGTGGGGACGGCTCCCGGCACCACTTCCACCCGCGTTCTTGGCCTGGACGAAGCCGTGCAGCTTGCCGTACGGCAGAACCCCACGCTGGAGGAGGCCACGGCCGCCATCCGGCGGGCGGAAGCCGTGGTAGCCGAAGTACGTTCGTTTCAATTGCCGCGCTTCGACGGGAACGCATCCCTGACGGTTCAGGGACCGATCCCCGTGTTTACGCTGACCACACCGCCCAGTACCCCCGGCGGCGTCTCCCGCACGGAAACGATTCCGTTTGGGAAGACCTTTACGCGCAACTTCTCCATCAGCGGCAGCTACAACCCGGACCCGTTCGGACGGATCGGCAGCCAGCGAGAGGTCGCGAGGCGGCAGGTGAACGTGGCGCGCGGCGGCTATTTCACGGCACAGAACGAGCTGGTCTACGCCGTGCAGAACGTGTATCTCGCCACGCTGCGAGCGCAGGAACTGGTGCGGGTGCAGCAAGAGGCCCTGGCCGCCGCCCAGGAGCAGCTGCGGGTGGCGGAGGCGCAGCTTCGCGCCGGCACCGCGCCGGAGTTCGACGTGCTGCGCGCGCGCGTGCAGGTGGAGAATACCCGCCAGAACCTCGTTTCGGCCGGCGCGAGCGTCCGGCGCACCACGGCCAGCCTGGGACGGCTACTCAGCATCGAGCCGACGACTGCCGTCGAGCTTACGCCTATCAGCCTGCCCGCGGGCGCGGAAGGCATCGCCGCATCCACGGCGCGCGGAATCCTCGCGCCGCAGGGCACGACGGGCACCGACGCTCCGCTTCCGGACAACCTGGAGGCAACTCTTTCGCAGGCCTTCAACCAGCGGCCCGAGGTCTACCGTGCGGAGTGGGCTCGGCGTGTGGCCGAGGCGCAGGTGAAATACGAGCGCAAAGGGATGTTGCCCGAAGTCTCGCTCACTGCGGGCGGATTCTACAATCCGGACGTCACCGGGTTTGCGGCGGTCGATAAGTCGTGGAGTGTCATCGCCAACGTGGCGGTCCCGATCTGGGACGGCGGCCTGACCCGGGCGCGCACCCGAGAAGCGGAGGCAGATGTGCAGGCCGCGGCTGCCCGGCTGAAAGGTGAGCGAGACACGGTCGCCGAAGAAGTTAAGACGGCACTGGTCGACGTGGAAGACGCCGCCGAGCGCCGGCGAACCGCGGTCGCCAACGTGGCACAAGCCCGTGAGGCACTCCGAATTGCCGAGGTGCGGTACACGGCGGGGCTGGCTCCCAACGTAGAGGTAACGGACGCCCAGGCGGCGCTCACGCAGGCCCGTGCGAACCAGGTAAACGCCGACTACGACTACATCGCCGCCTTGGCGGCGCTGAACCGCTCACTCGGCGCCTACGCTGGCACGGCTCTTGCAGAGTCGCGAAGGTAAACGCAAGTGGAGTAATGGAGTGTTGGAGTAGGGGAGTAATGGGGCATAGGATGCGGCTCATAGCGTGCAGTCGACACCCGACGCATCCCTTCAACACTCCATTGCTCCAGCATGCCATTACTCCCGCTTCGCGTGGTTCGCGAATACACGCTTCGAACGTTGGAGACTGAGGACCGGATGGGAAGACCTGCGGGAACTGCTACCTTCGAAGCTCGTGAGCGGCTCCTCCGCGCTGCGGAAAAGCTCTTCGCGGAGAAGGGCTTCGCCGCGACCGCGGTCCACGAGATCACCAACGCCGCAGGGGTCAACCGCGCGCTCCTCTACTACTACTTCGAGGATAAGCATAGCCTCTACGCAGCCGTCATCGACGAGGGCATCGCGCAGTTCATCCGGATGCTGGATGGCACGCTTGCCAGTCCCGGCAGCTACGTCGACCGCCTGGCCGCGTTTGTCCGGGGCTATCTAGACCTCACCTGGAGCCATCCCGACATGTGCCGCGTGATGGACCGGTGTCACCTGGACGGGCATCAGGAGGAGTTCCGGCTGCTGGAAAAGTTTGCGGCCGGAATGGCGCGGCTGGAAGGGTTCTTCCGCGACGGCGTGGCCGCCGGTGAATTTCGCGCGGTCGATCCGGCGATTGCCGCGCGCAGTTTCATCGGCCCGATGTTCATGCTCACCCGCTGGCGTATGGCGGAAGGGGAGCGGTTCTCGCGCGAAACCCTCGCCCAGGAAATCGCCGCTCAGCTCCTGGACGGTTTCCGCGCGAAGTAGCGCCCCTATCCCTTTATAGCCGCGAGCACCTCGTCCCCGTGGCCGGCCACTTTGACCTTCGGCCACACTCGCACGATCTGCCCTGCCTCATCGATGAGGAACGTGGTGCGGACCACTCCCATGAAGGTCTTTCCGTACAACGACTTTTCCTGCCACACGCCGTAAGTGGTGGCGACCGCGGAGTCTTCGTCCGCCAGAAGGGTAAACGGAAGCTCATACTTACCGGCAAACTTGACGTGGCGCTTCGAGCTGTCCGGGCTCACACCCAGCACCACCGCTCCCGCCGCTTCGATCTCCGCGTTCCGATCGCGGAAGTCGCACGCCTGCTGCGTGCAGCCGGGCGTCATGTCCTTGGGGTAAAAGTAGAGGACGACCTTCTTACCGTGAAACCCGGAAAGTCGAACCGGGGCACCGTTCGCGTCCGGCAGTTCGAAATCCGGAGCCGGCTCACCTACGTTTGGCATCGTCGCGTTCCCTTCGTCTAACTCCTTGCTCTGCCAGCATGGTATCTTGAAGATACCTGTATGTGACGGCCGGCCTTTGCGTTGCGTAGGCTTGGAACCGTCTCCGGTAGTCAGAATCGTAAAGAGAACTGGCAGACAGCAGCTCCAATGAGGGGAGGCCCACCGATGCGACTCGTGCAACAATGGACGGCAGTACTGGCCGGGCTGGCCCTGGCAATCCTGGCCCTGGCGCCAGCGCGGGTGACCGCACAGGTAGGGAACAGCAGTCTGTCCGGGCTCATCACCTATTCCGATGGTCAGCCGGCCAACGCACGGGTCTTCGTGGGCTTTCAGGGCAAGTATCGCCAGGTGGCTACGCGCTTCCGCGGCGGCAAGAACGTCGGCTACTCCATCCCCGGCCTTCTGCCCGGCCGCTACGAGCTGATTGTGAGCGCGCCCGCCGGCAAGCCGCGTCGCATCTGGGGCGTGACCATCGGCTCTTTTGATGAGAAGCAGCTCAACATCGTTCTACAGCGGTGTGCCGCGGGAGAAGAGCGGTTCTACACCGAGACCGGCGTGCCCATTCAGGACGACATGCCGTTCGGCTGGCAAGGCGGCTGGCTCCAGGGTACCCTCCTCACGCAAGACGGGCTCCCGGTGGAAGGGAACCTGAACTTCTATCGCGGCCCCACACTCTACCTCACCATCCCCGCGGGCGCCTCCGGCCTCCCGGCGTACTTCGAAACGCGCATGCTGCCGCCCGGCACCTGGGACGTGATGTTTATCCCGTCACCCTCCTCCAAGCTCAAGCGGATCCGTCTTGAGAAGCTGGTGGTCGATCAAAACTCGCGGACCATCCTCGGTTCGCTGACCGTACCGCCGGGAACGGAGCTGGACGCTCCGGTAGTACTCACGCTGCCCGAGCGGCAGTCGACGCCGGTTCCCACCGTTGCTCCACGTCCGAAGCGCGGAGAAAGCACACCCTAGGGGGCGTTAGGCGTTGGGCGTTGGGCGTTGGGGGAATGACACGTGAGACTTACTTCCGTACCCCGTCATCCTGGAGCGAAGCGAAGGATCTCGCCCTCGCGCGAGGGACTTCGGGACAACATTTCCCACGATAACAGCATCCCTTAATGCGCTTCGCTCCTTTCAGGATGACGGGATACGGTTAGGGGCGCCGACGTTCTGATTACCTGAACACCCGAACCCCCTTCCGAGGACACGTCTTCCCTGCCTGGCGCGTTATAATTGCGTGATCCCGGCGGTTCGGCCGGGGTCGCGCCGCAGTCTACCGGGGCCACAATGTCCGAAGCCGCACTCCGCCGTACGCCTCTTTATGACCGCCACGTCGCCCTGGGCGCGCGGATTGTCCCGTTTGCGGGCTGGGAGATGCCGGTCCAGTATTCGGGCGTCATCGATGAGGTGAAGGCCGTTCGTTCCACCGCCGGCCTCTTCGACGTGTGCCACATGGGGGAGCTGCACGTCACGGGTCCGGCCGCGCTGGCCTGGCTCAACTCGGTCACCACCAACGATGTGTCCCGCCTTCGGCCCGGGCGCGCCCAATATTCGCTGCTCCTCGACGAGGACGCCGGCATTCTGGACGACATCCTGGTGTACTGCATCGATGATCAGAACTACATGGTCGTCGTCAACGCCAGCAATACGGACAAGGACCGGGACTGGCTGGAAGGCCGGCTGCTGCCGGGCGTTGAGCTGGAGGACTCCTCCCTCGTCACTTCGCTCATTGCCATCCAGGGACCAGCCGCTGAAGCGGTACTACAGCCACTCTGCACCGGACCATTGGGGGAGTTGCGCCGCTTTGGGTTTGCCGCGGGCGAGGTAGCCGGGATCGAATGCTTGGTCTCCCGAACCGGGTACACCGGAGAGGATGGGTTCGAGCTGTTCACACAGGGTGATGCGGGTGCGCTCTGGGATGCACTGCTCGCTGCCGGCGAAGGCCGTGTTAAGCCTTGCGGGCTCGGCGCCCGGGACGTGCTCCGCATCGAGGCCGGCAACGTGCTCTACGGACACGAGATTTGGGAAGAGACCAACCCACTCTCGGCGGGTCTGATGTGGACCGTCAAGCTGGACAAAGGCGCCTTCGTGGGCAAGGAGAAGCTGGAAGAATACGTGGCTGCGGGCGCCGCTCTCACGGTGGCAGGCCTCACCAGCGCGTCTCGCGCCGTGCCCCGGCAGGGCTATCCAATCCACCACCAGGGGCAGGACGTCGGGTTCGTGACCAGCGGCACTTTCTCTCCGGTCCTTAACAAGCCGATCGGGATGGGGTACCTCCCGCCGGAGCTCGCGGAACCGGGCACCGAGGTGGACGTCATCATTCGCGAGCGCCCGGAGCGGATGGTCGTGACCGCTCTGCCGTTCTACCGCGCCCAGCGGCAGTAACCCGTATCCATTCGAATCTGCGTTATCTGCGGATCCACCCAACTGAGTCGAGCTGAAATGGCCTACATCCCGCATACCGAAGATCAGAAGACGGAAATGCTCCGCACGCTGGGGCTGGAGCGCATCGAGCAGCTCTTCGAACAGCAGATCCCTCCGGCACTCTTGCTGAACCGCCCACTCGACGTTCCGCCCGCAATGAGCGAAGTCGAGTTACGCCGGCACTTCGAAGGGCTCGCGGCGCAGAACCGTCCGGCCGGGGCGCAGGCCTGCTTCCTGGGTGCCGGCATCTACGACCACTACGTGCCGAGCGTGGTACCCACCATCATCCTGCGGGGCGAGTTCCACACTGCCTATACGCCTTATCAGCCGGAGATGAGCCAGGGTACGCTGCAGTCCATCTTCGAATTCCAGACGATGATTTCGGCGCTCACCGGCGTGGACGTGGCAAACGCCTCCATGTACGACGGCGCCACCGCGCTCGCCGAGGCGATCATCCTGGCTGCCGGCGTAACCAACCGGGACGAGGCGCTCCTGGTGGGCGTCCACCCGGCGTGGGTTCAAGTAGCTCGTACCTACGTAGAGGGTCTGGGCATCCGGATCACCGAAGTGCCCGCACCGACGGGCGTCGGTGACCGCGACTGGATCCGGGAGCAGCTTTCTGCCCAAACGGCCGTCATTGCGGTCCAGCAGCCCAACTTCCTGGGCGGCGTCGAAGAGTTGCAGGAGCTTGCGGACCTGGCCCACGGCGCCGGTGCGCTGCTGGTGGTCGGCGCAAACCCTGTCGCACTCGGTCTACTGCAAGCGCCCGGTGCGCAGGGTGCCGACGTAGTGGTGGGGGAAGGACAGCCGCTGGGGTTGGGAATGAACTACGGGGGGCCGCTGCTCGGATACTTCGCGGCTCGCCAGAAGTTCCTCCGGCAGATGCCGGGGCGCCTGGTCTCCCGCACCACGGATCGGGACGGGCGCACCGGTTACGTGCTCACCCTCCAGACTCGCGAGCAGCACATCCGCCGCGAGCGCGCCACCAGCAACATCTGCACCAACCAGGGCCTCATGATGCTCGCGGCTACGGTCTATCTCTCCACCCTGGGCAAGACCGGTTTACGCCAGGTGGCGGAGCAATGCCTCCAGAAGGCGCACTACGCCGCCGCAAAGCTCTCTGCCGTGGAGGGGTACCGCCTCAAGTTCCCCGCCCCGTACTTCCACGAGTTCGTACTCCAGTGCCCGGAAGATGCCGAGAACGTGGCGAAGCGTTTGGCCGGGCAGGGGATTCTCGCCGGGTTACCGCTCGGCGCATACAACCCTGACCTCAAGGACTGCCTCCTGATCGCCGTCACCGAGAAGCGCACGAAGGACGAGATCGACCGCTTTGCCGCAGCCCTGGCGGGATAGCCTGGACGCCAGGACAGGGAGTCATCAGCCGGCCGGGGTCGCGGCACGCAGACTGCGTCGCCAGCGATGCCGGCGAGGCGGTCATTGGTGTGAGGGAACGCTCAAACCGATAGATGAGCGCGTAGCCGCCCGCCCGGAATAAGCGCCGGCCGCGAACTACCCCGCAAGCTGGGCAATCCCTGGTCAAAGCTCACGACACCGCAATCGCCGCCGGGTCGCAGGTTGGGACGCGTTGCGCAATCGGCGAACTCTGTCTCAAGCGTTTCCAGCCAGCCCCCAGCCATTCCGCCCAGGCGATTGCCGCCAGGATGGACGCAAACACCCCCGGCCAGAGGCGGTACCAGCCGAAATAGGGTGGATACCCGGCCACCACCCAACTCGCGCCGAAGTAAAGTAAGATCAACTCCGGCACCGGCCAATGCCGGGCTCTGCGTATTAGGCAGTAGGCAACCGCCAGGTAGAACAGCACTTCCAGAAGGGTCACGGCGTTGGCTGCAAAGACGGATGCGTCCGTGAGTGCCAACCCCACACCCGCGTAGACCGCAACCAGCACGCTTCCCCAGACGCACCAGTTCCACGTCTTGCGAAATAGCTTGCCTGCACCCGTCGCTGCCACAAGCGCGGAGATCAGCGCTATTCTGTCGGACCAGGTGAAGCTGTCCCCCATGGCGACCAGTGAAGACATCGAGAGGATGGCGAACCGCTGGAAATGACCGGGCCGGATCAATAGTCCCTGGCCGTCCGGCAGAACAAAGTGCCGAAAGATCAGCAGTGCGGCCATGAACGACGCGAAGCCGAAGAGCAGCTTCCACTGCTTGCGCTGGCGCACGAGAAACAGGCACGCGCCGATGCCGCCCACGTAAGTCATCTCCTTGAAGCAGACCCCGATCAGGAGCAGCAAGGGGAGGAGTGTGGCGTAACGCCGGCGACCCGTGCGGGTATAGAGCACCACGCTGCCCAGCATCCCCAGGGTGCACAGCAGCGTGATGTTCTCCGGCTGGGCCGGCCACCAGCCGATGGTCCAGTAGTGCACCTGCCGGTCCGCAAACCACGGACCACCAATGAACACGCAAGCCAGTGCCCCTGTGGCTAGCCGGGCGAGCAGCGGACCAGGCCGGATCAACGCCACGAACCAGAGCACTGCTACTATCGCGCTCAGGTGGAGGAAGATGTTGACATTCGACCAGGCGGCGTCGTTCGTGCCGAAGAGGTGGTATTCGCCCACGAACAGCCAACTCGTCAGCGGGCGGTAATAGCCGTTCCCTTCGATCTGGCCGCCCACCCAGTAGCTCGCCAACTCCGGCCAGCCCATGTGTGCCGCCTTCTGCTGGGGAATCTCGATATCCAGGCCGCGCGGGCTCTTGTGCCAGATGGCGCCGGGGTAGTGGTTGAGCGGCCAGAACGCGGTTTCCCACCCGACCACCACCAACACCGCTACGAGAGCGCACATCCAGGCCCGACGCGGGTTCGCCTCCGCCATATCAGAGAGGCGGATGATGAGCGCAGCGGCGCGGGACAGGACGTGCTGGAGGGAAGCGCGCATGCGGCGGAAGGAGAGTACCGGGCGGCAAGAAGAGCGGAGAACGGCATGGGCCCACTGCCGCGACGTACGAACCAGTCGTTCGTCGCTCCCACGCCGCAAATCCTGCTTCATAGCACCGCCGCACGGGTGCGAGCCCCGCAACAGATCGGGTGTCGGCCTGCAACGACCGGCCCTGCGGCGATAGACTGATTGGGGTTGCCGGAGCGTGCGGTGGATCCTGATTTGTGATCGGGATGGAGCGATGAGCGAAAAAACAAACGTCATGCAAGCCACGACCGAGCCGGTCCTCTATGAAAAGTCCGTTCCCGGCCGGGTCGGCTACGCGCTGCCTCGTCTGGACGTGCCCGCCGCTGATGCTGCTTCGCTGCTTCCGGGTGTGGCAGTGCGTGAGGAAGTGCCACTGCCGGAGGTGGGAGAACTGCAAGTCATCCGGCACTTCATCCGGCTCAGCCAGAAGAACCACGCCATTGACGTGGGGTTCTATCCGCTTGGCTCCTGCACGATGAAGTACAACCCCAAGATCAACGAAGAGGTGGTCAGCTATCCGGGGATCCGCGACTGCCATCCCTACCAGCCCGAAGACCAGGTGCAGGGGGAGCTGGCGCTGCTCTGGGCGCTGGAGCGGCTGCTGTGCGAGATCGGCGGGATGGACCGCGCCACGCTGCAGCCGACCGCGGGCGCCGCCGGCGAGTTCACCGGCCTGCTGATCATCCGCGCCTACCACCAGCACCGCGGCGAGACGCAGCGCGACACGGTAATCGTGCCGGACTCCTCCCACGGCACAAATCCCGCCACCGCGGCCCGGTGCGGTTTCAAGACCGTCTCCATCAAGTCGAACGCGCACGGACGCGTGGATCTCGAAGCGCTGAAGGCGGCGGTCAACGAGCGGACCGCGGGCATCATGCTCACCAATCCCAACACCCTTGGATTGTTCGAGCCGGAGATCCGAGAGATCGCGCAGATCGTCCACGATGCGGGCGGACTACTGTATATGGATGGCGCGAATATGAATGCCATCCTGGGCGTGACTCGCCCCGGCGACATGGGCTTCGACGTGATGCATTACAACCTCCACAAGACCATGTCGACCCCGCACGGCGGGGGTGGGCCCGGCGCCGGGCCGGTGGCGGTTAAGGAATTCTTGACGCCGTACCTGCCGACCCCCACAGTTGTCCGGGAAGGGGAACGATACCGCTGGGAACACGACCTGCCACTTTCCATCGGCAAAGTGCACAGCTTCCACGGTAATTTCGGCATCTCGGCGCGAGCCTACGCCTACATTCGCTCGCAGGGCCGGGAGGGGCTGCGAGACGTGTCCGAGACCGCGGTGCTCAACGCGAACTACCTGGCGGAACTGCTCAAAGAGAACTTCAGCTTCCCGAACGGGACCCGCTGCATGCACGAGTTCGTCCTTTCCGCAGAGTTGCAGCGGCCTCACGTGTCCAAGCCGGCACTGGAGATCGCCAAGCGTCTGATGGATTTCGGCTTCTATCCGCCCACCATTTACTTCCCGCTGATCGTCAGCGAAGCGATGATGATTGAGCCGACGGAGACGGAGACGCCCGAAACGCTGGAAGAGTTCGCTGCGGCCATGAACCAGATCGCGGGCGAGGCGAAGTCAGACCCGTCGCTCCTCCAGGGCGCGCCGCACGGAACCCCCGTGAGCCGCCTCGATGAAGTCTCCGCCGCCCGCGACCCGATCCTCGCCTTCAACTGCTGCGCACCGGAGCTCTGAGGAGTTTCATCAAAACCGCACAGAGGCACAAAGGGGCGACCGAAACTCTGACACGTTGGACTGGATTAACCGAATCAGAGGGGTGAATCTCGGCGCACGCATATCCGGCATCTGAGTTTTCAATCGGCTTAATTGCGTTCTGCTGGTCTACTCCAGGGCTTATCACTGACGGCCCTGTCCAAAACTACTTCCCCTTTGTGCCTTCGCGCCTTTGTGGTGAAAAGGGTCTCATGATGATCATTGGCGTGCCTACGGAGATCAAGTCGGACGAGTATCGCGTGTCGCTGGTGCCGGCGGGTGCGGAAATCCTGGTCAAGGCGGGGCACCAGGTGCTGGTGCAGGCAGGGGCCGGACTGGGCACCGGGATCGAAGATGCGGACTACGCGGCGCATGGCGCGGAGGTCGTCGCCTCCGCGGCTGAGGTGTGGCGGCGCAGCGAGCTGATCGTGAAGGTAAAGGAGCCGCTGCCGGAAGAGTGGCCGCACATCCGGTCGGGCCAGGTGCTCTTCACCTACTTCCACTTCGCCGCCGACGAAGCGCTGACCCGCGCCATGCTCGCCCGCGAATGTGTGTGCATCGCCTACGAGACGATCCAGGAGACGGACGGCACACTGCCGCTCTTGACTCCCATGAGCGAGGTCGCTGGCCGGATGGCGATCCAAGAGGGGGCGAAGTTTCTGGAGCGGCCGCAGGAGGGGCGGGGCATCCTGCTTTCCGGCGTGCCGGGCGTGCCACCGGCGAACATCGTCATTCTTGGCGGGGGAGTGGTGGGGTTGAACGCCGCCAAGATCGCCGCCGGCATCGGCGCGCTGGTGACGATCCTGGACGTGAACGTGGAGCGTCTCCGCTACCTGGACGACGTGATGCCCCAGAACGTCTTCACGCTCTACTCCAACGCGTTCAACATCCGGAAGATGCTTACGGAGGCAGACCTGCTCATCGGTGCGGTGCTCGTCCGCGGCGACCGCGCTCCTGTACTCATTACGCGAGAAATGCTGGGGCTGATGAAGCCGCGCGCCGTGATCGTAGACGTGGCCGTGGATCAGGGCGGGTGCGTGGAGACCATCCACCCCACCACCCACGGGAACCCGACCTACATGGTCGATGGCATCCTCCACTACGGCGTGGCCAACATGCCGGGAGCTGTAGCCGGCACCAGCACCTATGCCCTCACCAACGTCACGCTGCCTTACCTCAAGCAGCTCGCCGACCGCGGTTGGAAGCAGGCGCTCCAGCGGAGCCGCGCCCTGTGCCGAGGCCTCAACGTAGCGGAAGGCCGGGTGACGTTCGAGCCGATCGCGGACCTCTTCCAACTCCCATATAGCGAGCCGGCGGAAGTACTCGAGCGGTCGTAACTCTCGATTGCGGACAGCTAAAGGGAGTGGTTGCCCGAACTCCCGGAGCAATCCGGGCCGGGACCATCGATCACCGGTGCCGCCCCGAAAGTCCTGCCCGAGTGCCCTCGGGGCTCCGGGCAATCGACCGATTTGGTTAGCAAGAACGCGCGCCGGGAGATGCTGCTAACGGCTCACGCCGCCAGCGGCATCTCCCGGCCGGCGAAGCGCAGCAAGGCCTGGTACACTTCGTTAATAACCTCATCCGGAGTAGACGTGCCCGCCGTAAGACCGACCGTGTCCACGTCCAACAGCCAATCCGGGTGGAGGTCCAGCACGCTTTCCACCTGATAGGCGCGCGCGCCCTCTGCTTCACAGGTGCGCACGAGCTGCCGCGTATTGTTGCTGCTCCGCCCGCCGATGACGATGACCACGCCGCATTCCGCCGCGAGCCGGCGCGCCGCCTGTTGCCGCTCTTTAGTCGGTGCGCAGACCGTATCCACAAAGCGGACCTCGGACTGCGGATAGGTGCGGCGGATTTGCGCCACCATCGCCTGCACCTGCTCCAGCGGCTGAGTCGTCTGGCTCACAATCCCCAGCCTCGCACGTCCCGCCAACCGGCTGATCTCGTCGGCCTTCTCGATTACCTCGTACTCGTCCAGATCTCCCACGAGGCCGAGCACCTCCACGTGATCCCGCTTGCCGATCACCACCGGAAAGTAGCCCCGTGCGACCAGGCGCTCCAACATTCGATGGGCGTGGCGCACCAGGGGGCACGTCGCCTCTTCCACCTGCAGCCCCTGCGCGCGGAGGTCGGCGATGGCCGCGTTCGAGGCGCCGTGAGCGGTGATCATCACACGCGGCGTCTCGGCGGGCGCGTGGAGTGAAGGCGCAATCCGGAGCCCGGCTTCCCGCAGCCGTCGCAGCACCTCGGCGTTGTGGACCAACTCCCCGAGCACGGTGAGCTCCTGCGGTCGATGAGCGGTCAGCGCCATCTCAATCGCATCGCGGACTCCGAAACACATGCCATAGCTATCGGCAAGCACGACTCTCATCGCTGACTCCTGAAAGAACTTTGTAATTTAAAGTGATCGGGCCGGTAAAAGGCGGCCCGAAGACCGCCTCACTGCATCAGTGGGAGAGAGAGCCCTCGCAGTTCAATTATCTCTCACTTTGCGGGAACAATTTTGCGCGCCAGCACCACCGGATCGCGGGCCGGAGAGCGCTGCGGCTCGGCAGCCGGCTGGCTCTGTCGCACGATCTCTTCCAAAATGCGGATATAGCCCTGGAACGCGTCTTTTCCCGGTGGCGTCAGCGAGTAGTCCGTCCGGGGCTTCCGGTTGACGAACGACTTGGCCACCGCCACGTATCCGGCTTCTTCCAGCGTTCGCATGTGTACGCTGAGGTTACCGTCGGTCATCCGGAGGTGCTCCTTCAGCTCCTTGAAGCTCAAGGAATCATTCGCCGCGAGCAGCGACATGATCGCCAAGCGTCCCTTCTCGTGAATGACCCGATCCAGCTTTTCGAACGCATCAACATTAAACATCATGGGGTAAGACCAATCGCCCCACGATCTCAGATCGCGGAGTTACGATGAGTGCGAAGCCGTAGATCACGTGGATCAACCCGAAGGTTACACCCATCGTGAGTACGTCGGAAGCGGGTGGCGTGAGCAGGGCAACGGTGCCTGCGGCCATGAACGTTACTCCCAATGCCGACATCACCCGCGGGGTAAAGAAACTGATCGCCAGCGCCCCCACGCCCCACAGCAGCATCCAGACCCCGGGGAGTATGCGGTCTTGTCCCAGCCGGTCCAACACCGCGGTGAGCACCAGGGCAGAAACCAGGGAAGGCAGGAGCGCCAGCGTCACCGTGCGCGCCTGGCGTGTCCACAAGGGCTCGTCGTTCGCGGTGGCCATCCGAACGGTAAACCACACGCATGCCGCGCACGCCGCCACCAGTACGCCGATCCAGGTCGCCACAAACGGGGCCCCCAGCCAGCCGCGTAGGGCACAGCCTACCAGCGCGCAACAGCCGGCGGCCATGCCGGCGTGCCCCGAGAGGTTGGTATAACGCGTCCCACGCTCCATCAGCGTGCGGATCGTCTCCAGGGTCTGCTCCGCTTCTCTGCCGTTCATCAAACCTCGTAGTGCTTTGCAAAACAAAGTGCTACCACAAGTGTAGCGAGCGTTCGGGCTGCCGTCAACCCCGGTTGGTGCAAATTCAGGCGCGAGAAAGCCGCGGACACACCGTACTGTTAGTGGGGGATTATTTCGTCTAGTTCGCCGCCACCCGCACACGCTCACACGGATTGCCGGCGCCGACAATGGCAGCGAGATGTTAACCGACCTGGGAATTGTTTTGCGCATCCTCGGCGCGCTGGCGGTAATGCTGCTGCTTGGCGTAGCGGTACTGCTGTTGCTCGCCTACCTGGTCGAACGTTGAGCCCCGCCGCCGGCGCCGCGCCGTACGGCACCGTACAAGATTTCGGGCCGCGGTAGGCTACCGCGGCCCGAAATCTCATCCTCTTTGCATCACCTCAGCCACGGGGTAATTACCCGGGGAGCGTCGCCTTAAACCGCGGGCGGATGCTGCTTTTCCGGGGATTTCAACTCGATGCACACAGCCGGTCGCCACGCGGGCCCGAAGCGCAGTGGGAGCGGGTCGTGAGATTGGGTGACGTAAGACCACGTATACCCGGACGACCACTTGGATGCTCGCGCTGGCGACGTGGCACCCGCCGCACAGCAATCACAGCGGCAACACCGGCCGCCAGCGCCGTAGTCCGGCAATCAGATAACTGTGGGGAGAACGTGCTTTCACCGCTGCCTGCTCGGTGGACGCCCTCCGGCGCTTGAAGTATAATAGCGAACACACGTATACGGGCTCTCTCGCCCCTCACGTTCAGGTCAGCCTTGTCCCCAACTGCCACCACATCGGCCGCTCCGGCCATCGAACCCATCACCATCCTCCTGGTGGACGACGATCCCGGGATTCTCGAGACGCTAGTCGAGATCTTCGAGGACATGGGTTACAACGCGCGTACTGCGTCTACCGGGCGGCAAGCGCTGAACCTCTTGCGCGAGCGCTCGTTTAACCTGGCACTCCTGGACATCCGCCTGCCCGACATGGATGGCACGGAGCTGCTGGCCGAAGCGCGTCAACTGCAGCCCAGTTTGAAGTGCGTGATGGCCACCGGCAACACCACGCTTCAACCAGCCATCGACTCGCTCAACCAGGGGGCCTACGCCTACTTGCTCAAGCCAGTCGACGTGCCGAACGTGAAAGACACCGTGCGGCGAGCCCTGGAGCAGCAGCGGCTGGAGTTACAGAACAAGCTGCTGCTGGACATTACCGACGCCGCGCTGGCCACGCTCGAGCTGGATGAGCTCCTGGCCAGCGTGCTGGGTAAGTTCGTTGCCTATTATCGGGCGGACGGCGGTGAGATCTTCTTGATGGACTCCATCGAGGGCATGCTGGTGCCTCGCGTGCAGCAGGGAGGGCTCTCCGCGGGGCCAGTGCGACTAGGACAGGGGGTGGCGGGGCGCGCCGGCAAAGAGGAATGCATCCTCGCCGCCACCGGCAGTCTCCTCAGCTCCGACCCTATCTATGCTCATGGCATCCAGGCCGCTATCGCTGCGCCGCTCTCCTCGCGCAACCGCCTGGTGGGAACCATTCGCCTCGACTGGCGGGGCACCCGGATCTTTACCGTCGAGGAAGAAGAGCTGCTGCAGGTTCTCTCGGAGCGCGCGGCGGTCCAGATCGACAATGCCCGGCAGTACGACGAGGAGCGCCACCTAGCCCATAACCTCGTGGAGCGCATTGGCCTGGAAGAGCGGATCGAGCTGATCTGCCGCTACCTGATGAACGTGACCGGCGTAAACCGGAGTGTGGTCTGGCTAGGAGCGGGCGATAGCCTGATGTACGCCGGATCGGTAGGCTTGGACCTCCGCCACGAGCGTCTCCTCCGCCGGATCGAAGCCTCGTTCCAGGAACTGCGACCGGAAGTGCGGCGCATCCTCGAGTCCGGAAGGGCAACCGTAGCCACGGGAGACGCCCTGACCTACCTATTGCCGGATGAGTTACTGGAGCAGGCGGGAGTTCGCTCCGTACTGCTGGTGCCGCTCCGCTTCGAAGGCCGCGCGATCGGTCTCATTTCACTGGACCAGCCCCACGTCGAGCGGGGCTTCTCCGATCTCCAGGTGCGGCAGACGACTACCGTAGCGTTTATGTCGGCCGGCGCCATCCAGCAGGCCCGTACCATCCAGGAAGAGCGCCACATGGCGCGCACGCTCGCGGAGAGCTTCCTGAGCACCACTCCGGTACGGAAAGACGTGCAACTGGCGTCTTACTACGAGCCGGCATCGGAAGTCGCACAGATCGGTGGCGATTACTACGACTTCATCGAACTGGACCGCAACCACCTGGGCATCGTCATCGGCGACGTGTGCGGCAAGGGGCTGACGGCAGCCATCTACACGGGTAAGGCGAAGGACATGCTCTACGCCTACGCACGTGAGAACTTCGAAGTCGCGGTCGAAGCCGGCCAAAGTCCGTCCACACAGTGGGTCATTACGCGCCTAAACCGGGCGCTGTACACGCAGATGTCCGAAGACTGCATGTTCATCACCATGATGTACGGGGTGTTGGACACGCGCACCGGAGCGTTTACCTACACCAACGCCGCGCATCCCCCGCCTATCCTTTACCAGCCGGAAACCGCCCATCTGGTGGAACTCGCGCCCGGAGGCGCGGTTCAGGTCTATCCGGAGCCGGAAGCCGCGGACTCGATCGAGCCAACCGACGACCGGCCCGTTAACGGGATGGTGGGCGCTTTCGAAAGCATGACCTTTACGGAGCACACCATCGCCCTGGAGCCAGGCTCCGTGCTAACGATGTTCACCGATGGCGTAACCGAGGCCCGCTCTGGCGGTGTCATGCTTCAAAGCGAAGGCGTGCGCGACGTGGTGCGCGAGCACTACAGCGAAAGTGCGGACCGGATTGCCAATGCGATCTATTCCCGCGCCAGCGAGTTCGCCCAGGGCCGGCTGCGAGACGACGTCGCGATCATCGTCGTGAAACTCGCGCCGCGTGGGTGAGATGTCGGGATCACCGGATTGGGAGGGCCTGTCCAGAGGCGCGCTGGAGTTCGGGGTCTCCCTGGACAGCGGCCAGATGGCGGCGCTGGAGCGCTACCTGGAACTGCTCTGCGAGTGGAACCAGCGCTTTAACCTCACCGCCATCGAGAGCCCCGACGAGGTGCTGACCAAGCACTTCCTGGACTCCCTTGCTTGCGCGCGCGCGGTCGACTTTGCGTCGCAGCGTACGCTCGTGGACGTAGGTACGGGAGCCGGGTTTCCCGGGCTGGTGCTCAAGATCGCTTACCCACACCTGCGGGTCACCCTCCTGGACGCCGTGCGCAAGCGCCTTGGGTTCCTCTCCCACGTGGCGGCCGAGCTCCGATTAAATGACGTAGAGGTCCTCCACGCTCGCGCGGAAGACGTGGCTCGTCCCGGCGCACAGGCGCGCGGACCGAAGAGCCAGCCGAGCCCGGCGGCGCCCGTGCTCCGAGAACGCTTCGACGTGGTCACCGCTCGCGCCGTCGCCCGGCTCAACGTGCTTGCCGAGTGGACGCTGCCCTTTGCAAAAATCGGCGGTCGAGTGATCCTGATGAAGGGTCCGGACGTCAAAGAAGAGGTAGTAGAGGCAGCGCCCGCACTTTCGCTGCTAGGGGGCGGGGCACCCGAGGTTGTTACGCTCTGCCTCCCCGGAACGGAGATCGGACGCAGCCTCGTTACCGTGCCCAAGCTCAAGGCCACGCCTAATGCTTATCCCCGGCAAGCCGGCACGGCCCGAAAATCCCCGCTCTGAATCCGGCCCCGCTGCCGGAAATCGGCTCATCCGTAAGCCGTGTATAAGCCGACAATCTCCCCGTAAGGTCCGAAGTACCCACCCCAGGAGGCCGAGTGAATTACGCCACGCGCATCGGTTCTAGCCCACTAACCATCCAGGTCTTACAGCTACCCCCTTATGTAGTCGGGGAGTGGCGGGGCACCGCGCCGGGTAGCTCACGTGAGACCGCTATCGAAGCTGTCGGAGAGCTTCTGGCACGCTCCGGCGATAATCTGGTGCTGGATCTTAGCGGTCTGTCGGAAGTCTCCGATCCGGTCATCCAGGCACTGGTTCGCGGTATGAACGAAGCGCAGCGGCTGGGCCGTACGGTCTGCCTAGTGCGCTGTCCGGACGATCTCTACCGCCGGCTGCAGCGAGCCGGAGCCGGCGGCGCAGTTAGCCACGCTGGGTCACTGGTCGCCGCCACAAACGGACTGGCGCCCGATCCCGCCAGTACCCTCGATCTTTATCTCCGCAGCGCACCGGAGTTTCTTAGCCGACTGCGGAACGTGATTACGGTAGTGGCGAAAGAAGCCGGGCTCAGCCAGTCCACCGAGTTCGAGCTGAAGTCCGCCGTAACGGAGGCGGCCGCCAACGCCATCCGCCACGGGTCGCCCGAGGGCGCCCGCAATCACATTCGCGTGTCGTTTCACCTGGACCGCCGGGCGTTGATCATCGATATCGAGGATCAAGGCAAGGGCTTTGATCCTCAAGCCGTGGCGGAGCTCAATGTGTCGGAATTGCGCGAAGATGGCTACGGGCTGCACATGATGCGCCGGCTTATGGACCGTGTCGAATTCTACCGCGACGATCGCGGGATGCTGGTCCGGATGACCAAATTCATCTAGCGTTTCGTCAACCCAGAAAAGCAACAGGGGCCGCCTTCCATTTGGAAGGCGGCCCCTGTTGCGTTAGCTATCAATGAGCGGTAGATCGTCTGGGACAGGCCCAGGCGGAATGGCGGGTGGCGTGGAGAGTGCCGCCGTCTCGGCGGCACGCCGACTGAACAACGCTCGGATGAATCGGTGGATCACCGGAAGGGGTCTTGACGACGACGCCACGCTTGCGCTGGCCGCTCACAGCGCAACGGCAGGTCAAAGCCCCACGCTCCGCGCGTATTCTTCGATCAGTTCGTCCGACACCTGGCTCTCGTATTCCTGCCACTTCGCGGCGGACCAGAGCTCGATCTTCGGACCGATGCCTACCAACATGACTTCATGCTGGATGCCGGCATAGTCGCGAAGCACCGGCGGAACGGTGAGACGCCCCTGTCCATCGAGCGAAGCGGTTACCGCAGAGCCGATGAAGTAGCGCTGGAGGGTCAGCGCGCGCTGGTCGATGAGGTGCTCACTTTCGAGCTTCTTCACCAGGACCCGCCACTCCGCTTCCGGCAAGATCCAGAGCGAGCCACGCTGGCCGCGGGTAATGGTAAACGAGCTTCCCAGACCATGGACGAATTCGGCCGGCATTTTCAGCCGGCCTTTGTCGTCGATATGGTAGGGGAAGGATCCCTGAAACAAGGGTAGGGCTCCAGGCTCGCTAGACCGCGATGGCGATATTCTCGTGGCCCTGCTCCGGCCGCTCCTCAACCATGTCGGGCATCAGAGTAACGGGTGCCTCGGCGGCTACCCGCAGGTGGCGATGGTCACGGCGGACCAGTCCGCGGATCAACTGCGCCGGATCTTCCTCGGCGTGACGTGCAACGCAGCGGGCACAGTAGGAGAGGTGGACTGGTTCCTCGGAGCCGGAAACCTTGACCGTAGCTCGGGTGGGGAACGGTTCGACGCTTTCGCACACCCCGCACTGCGGCAGTTCCACCATCTGCGTTTCCGATTCGGAGCAGAGGCTGTTCACCAGTTGCAGCGTCACGTCGCTGAAGTTCCGCTCCACCAGGGAAAAGGTGAACTGCGTCTTGAGCAACCACTCGATCTTCCCGAAGAGCGACGTATCGCCATGCACCTGCACGGCGTAGCTCATCACCGCTCCGTGCGAGATCGGCACGACTTCGGCGAGCTGCCCCACCATGTCAAACAGGTCCCGAATCTGGCGCACTTCCTTGCGAGTTCGCGCTTCAGCAAGAAACACCGCACGGCTACCCGGATACGCGGGGAAATAACAAATCTGCGAAACGTCGGCCTGTCGGGAAAACGGCTTGCCCATCGGATCTCTCCGTCCGACAATCGTCGGTAGATGCGCCCGCGATGTGGGTATGTTGGAACGCCAGCACCGGCCGGCTCTCTGCGGAGATTATACCACTTCTCCCCAGCCGTCCCAATTTGTCCCACTCTATACCACTTGAGCCCATTATAAGGCGCTTGATTCACCGTGTCAACGTGAGTTAGGCCTCTGTTTTGCTGTGGCAACAGGGAATAAGGCCTTGTCCATTTGCCATGCAAACAGGCAATTGGGAAAATCCATGCTTGGCAACATTGGGCGTCTTGGCCTGAAGACGATCCCGACACCCGCGCAAAAGCCGACGGAACGTTCCGATGACCTGTAAATCGCGGCCGGGTGGGCGGGTGGCCGCTACTGTGAGAGAATCGGGTGGTCGTCCGGCATCGAAACTTCCGCGGCGATCGCTGACGTAGGGAGAAGAGGTAGTCGGACAGATGGAAAAGGACGGACGGATGCGGAACACCCAGGGCGCGTGGCTACGGTGCGGTTTAACGCTGGCAGCGGCCGCAGGGATTTTGACGCAATGCGTCGGAGCGTCGGCCCAGGGGAAGAAGACGGCAGCGTTCGATGTCACCACCGTTCAGTCCGGCACGGGCGTCCAGGTAACGGTCAACAGCAAGGTCTGGATCACGCCCACGCAGGCCCGCGCCGAGGTCAAGGACCCGCTGAACGGCGAGGTGATCTTCCTGGTGACGAACGGCTTCTTCTACCAGCTCGACCCGAAGAGCAAGCGGGGGATCAAAGGTCCTCTGCCGGCGCAGTTGAGCAAGAGCAAGGACAATTTCGACCTGCTGATGGGGCAGTTTTCCTTCGACGCCTCGAACGCGCTGAAGGTGGCCGAGAAGACCCGGACGGACACGGTGTCCGGTTATAAGTGCGACGTCTACGAGAAATCCGCCACGCAGGGCGACGCCTCCCGGTCGCTAGCCATCTGGATGCCGCAAACTCTCTCCCCCAAGTTTCCCATCAAGGTTGTAAAGAAGGACAAGGTCAATAAGCCGGGTGCTTCGGTGGAACAGTCGGTCGACATTACCTTGAGCAACATCAAGGTCAACACGGCCATCCCCGCCTCGGTGTTCGCCGTGCCAACCGGCTATAAGATCACCACCGGAAAGCCGAAGGCTCCGAAAGCAGGAAAGTAACCGGCGCGTCCGCGTTGAACTAAAGGGGGAGGCTCGCGTCCCGCGTGGCCTCCCCCTTTATTCATGCCCCACACACCTATCCGCAACGTCTACCTGCTTGGCAACCCCGCGTCGGGGCGAGGTCGCGGCGCCAAGGCGCTCCATCAGATCAATGCGCTGCTGAAGGAGCGCGGTGTCGAGGCCGTAGTCCTCCGCACCACCGGCCCCACCGATGCGATCCGGCTGGCGCGGGAGGCGGCGGAGAGCGGAGCGGAGTTGCTGCTGGTATGCGGAGGTGACGGCACCATCCGTGACGCCATCGAGGGCGTCGTGTCCGCCTCCAGGGTGGCGGGCGCGACCGCTGTCGGACTCTTGCCGGCCGGCACCGGCAACGATCTCGCACGTACGCTCGGGATCCCCACTCGTCGCGAGCAGGCATTGGCCGTAGCGCTCGATGGGGCGGAGCGGAATCTGGACGTGTGGCGCTGGAACGGTACGCCGTTCGTAAACATCGCCGGTGTCGGACTGGATGCGGCGGTAGCGGGCGCAGTAAACCGCAAGTTCCGCACGCTTCGGGGTCCGCTCGCCTACATTGCCGGAGCGCTCTACGCGCTGCCACGGTTCCAGCCGTTCCCGCTTACGCTGCAACTGCCGGATACCGAGTGGACCGGAACGGTGTGGCTGGCGGCTTTTGCCAGTGGGAAGTGTTATGGGGGCGGGATGCGGATCGCACCCGACGCGGACCCACACGACGGCTTGCTAGACGTCGTCGTCGTGGAAAAAACCTCACGAGTGGAGCTGCTCCGACAGTTGCCGGGATTGTTCTCCGGCAGGCACGTAACCCATCCCAAGGTACGGATCGTGCGCGCCGCGTCGGTGGAGGTGCAGGCCCCGCCGCAAGAGGTGACGCTAGACGGGGAGCTCCTCGGCGCCACGCCGGCTCGCATCTGGCGCGACCCGGCTACCGTCCGGGTCCGCGTCCCCCGCACTAGCTCCTGAGCCACCGATCGCGTTTCAGCGGGCGTCGCTACTTCTACGGGTTGCTTGCCACCGCGCCCGGCGCGGAGCGGGCCTTCCTGAGGAAGTTGAGGAACTCGGGAACGCTGGTGTTGAACGAGTATTCCCCCAGTTTCTGCTCATCCGGCGTCTGGACGATGTACAGCGGAAGCGTGGTTTGCCCGAACCGCTTGAGCTGCATCTCCTGGTAGCGCTGCGCTTCCGGCGTCTCAGTGTCGGTATAGAGCTGCACGGTGACGAAGTTCTTGAACTCGTCCGCCACCTCCGGCTTGTCGAACACTTCCGCTTCCATTAGCCGGCAATTGGTACAGGTAACGCCAGTAAAATCGATGAAGATCGGCTTCCCCTCGGCTTTCGCCTGCTTGAGCGCCTCGTCGTAATTCTGCTGCCAGACCACCTGGGAGTGGCTCGCGCCCGCTACCGCCACGTTTCCATAGCGTGCCGGCGGCAAGAAGCCGGTGAACCATCCGAACGATTTCCCGTTGATCGCAGCCAGACACCAGATGCTGCTTACCAGGGCGACCACCCCAAACCCCGCGCGAATGGGACCGATCTTGCCGCCGGCGTCGTGGGGAAGCTTGATCCAGCCCAGCATGTAGGCGCCTGCCATTGCGGCCACGCCAAACCAGACGGCCAGGAACACCGGCCGGGTGATCAGTCCCAGGCTCCAGACCAGGTCTGCATTGGAAAGGAATTTCAACGCGGCGGCCAGTTCCAGGAAGCCCATGAACGCCTTGACGGTCACCAGCCAGCCCCCCGACTTGGGGAGCTTGGAGAGCCACTGCGGGAAGAGCGCCAACAAGAAGAACGGGGAAGCGAAGGCCGTGCTGAAGCCGAGCATGCCCACGACGGGCCAAAGCATGTTTCCCTGGGTGGTCGCAGCCAGCAGTGTACCCACGAAGGCCACCGTGCAGGTAAAGGACGTCAGCGTAAAGGTTAGCCCCATGAGCAGGGGCCCCACGAGTCCGCCGCGCTGCGTGCCGGACTGGGACTTCTCCACCAGCCAGCCCGGCAGAATGATCTCGAACCCGCCGAACAGGTTGACGGCCATGACGCCGAACAGGATGGCCAGGCCCACGTTGACGAACGGATTAGTGGCAAACTTCGCGATGCTGCCCGCGCCGAAGAGCAGGGACATCAGGAGGCCAATGCCTGTGAATGTCCCGATGATCCCCAGGCAGTATGCGACGGCCGAGCGTATCCCACTTCCGGGATTGGCTTCCTGCTGCTTGGCGAAGAAGCTTACGGTAATGGGCACCATCGGAAACACGCACGGCGTCAGCAGCGCGAAGAAGCCCATCGTGATGGAGAGCCAGAGGAATGCAAGGAGTCCCCTGTCCTTGGCCACCGCTATCCGGCTGTTGATGTCGGTTCCGTCGGTAGTGGTGGTGACCGCAATTGCCGGAGTCGGATCTGCACCGGTTGCGGCGCCGTCTTTCGGCGGCTGGTATCCGGCGGGCTGCTTGGGAGTTGCCGTCAGCGGCTTCTGGTGATCCGGACGCGCCGCGCCCGCGGCTACCGTGAAAGCCGCCACCACTTCTTCGGTCTTTGGCGGCATGCAGGTGCCTTCTTTGCACGCCTGGTATTTGACTTTAACCGTGGCTTGCTGCGCACCGGAGATCCCCGCGCTGACCTTGACCGGAATTCCGAACGCGACCGCGCCCGGATAGCTTTCGACCACCTTCTTGAACCCCTCGTCCATCTCGCGATGCGGAGGCGGTTGTACGATCTTCCCATCCGGCGAAAGCGCCTTGCCGGGAAGCAGTTCCAATGTCGTAGGTCGGGGGCCCGCACCCACCGGTGGGACGGTGGAATAGATGTGCCACGGCGACTCGATGATGGCCTCTACCACAACCTGCGCCCGTTCGCCCGCGCGGGCGTCCGACGGCTCCAAGTGAGCTTTCCACTGGGCCTTACCGGGCGCCGCCAGGGCTCCCGGCGCCAACAAAGCCGTTACCAGCAAGAACAGGAGGAACCGTCGCGTGTTGATCATCTCGTCCATCCGCGCACCACAGGCCCGACTCTTCGCCCGCTGGGATCCAGCACGTGAGCGAAAGGGAGGCGCGGCCCCATTATATATGGTTTACGCGGATGGACGCGAAGTTGTCATTGCCCGGAGAGCCATCCCGCCCTACCGTCTCATTACGAGGTGCGCCTTCGAGCAGGACCGGGGACGCCGTGATGATCCGGGCACGATGAAGTGTTTGCCAGCGCATTACGCCGGCGGAAAGCTCACGCGGCGCGGCGCGGCGCGCGACTTGCGGCGGTGGTGCTGCTGGTCGGTCTTGGCGCGGCAGTCGCGGTCGAAGCTCGAGGCCGGCTCGCCGAGGCGGCCGCCACGGCTACGGGCTCAGGCTTTCGCTCCGGCCGGGGTGGGAAGAGCGACTGCAGGCCGCACATCTCCAGAATCTTCTTCACCGGGGTGGCCGGGTTGTGGAGGTAGAGCTTTCCCCCGGCTTCGCGGGCGGCTTTGACGCCGGACAGCAGCGCCCCCACGCCCTTGCTATCGATGAAGTCCAGGCGCGCCATATCGAGGATCACGTCCGGTCCGTGCTCTTTGATGAACTGATGGAGCATGTCGATCGCCCTCGGAGCGGTCGCCATGTCGAGGGTGCCTTCAAAAGCCAGGACCAAATCGGCGTGCTCCCGGCGGGTATAACAGGACAAACTTGCTTCAGCCATGTGAGAATTCGGGCTCGGTGAATGCTGGCGAGATGGCCAGTAGGGGGAGATTCGCGTTCGCCGGGGAAGCAACTGTTTCGCTGCTTGGCAACGGAACCAGGGGATACCGTCGGAGCTATACCCGGCAGCATAGCGGGCCTAAACGTACTGGATACTCATGTCTAAGATAGATCCTTTCCAAGTCTTTCCATCCCCGGCCGCCGAGCGGCTCCAGGCGTACTACGACCGGATGACCGACCCGAAGCCGCTGCGAGCCACGTCGAAGGCCGAATGGCTCGAGCGCCGTCCAGTCGTACGGGAGCAGGTCATCCGGGCGCTGGGGCTCGCGCCGCAGCCGGATCGGCTGCCGCTCGAAGTGCATACCGGTGGCACCCTGCAGCGCGAGGGTTACCGGGTCGAGCGTGTCTACTGGCAGACGTGGCCGCAAGTGTGGGCGAGCGGTTGGCTCTATCTGCCGGAGGAGATTCAGGGAAAGGTCCCGGCGGTCCTAAACCCCCACGGGCACGGGACGCTCGGAGCCCGACATCCCAACATCCAGAGCCGCATGATCGCGCAAGCTCAACTGGGCTATGTGGCGCTGGCAGTCGATTCCGAGCACGTGTACGATTACCCTACCGGGGTCACACCGCTCACGGTGATGACCTACAACAACCTTCGCGCGCTCGACTACCTGATCTCCCGGGAGGACGTGGATCGGGACCGCCTGGGCATCGTAGGGGAATCCGGCGGGGCGCAGCAAGCGATGTATTTGATGGCGGTGGACGACCGCATCCGCGTGGCAGTGCTAGCGGTGCTGGTCAGCCATTTTCGCCGCATTCTCTTTGCCGACGGTCATCACTGCGCGTGCAATCACGTCCCCGGCATGATGCACTTTACCGACGAGCCAGAGCTGTGCGCCATTCCCAGCCCCCGCGCACTCCAGTTCCTCACCGTTACCGGCGACTGGACCGCCGACTTCCCCGCGCATGAACTGGAAGAGCTGCGCGCCCTCTATCAGCTCTGGGGACAACCGGACCGGCTGGACCATCGCCAGTTCGATACGGCCCACGGTTTCACACAGGAGATGCGGGAAGCCGGCTACACCTGGCTGGAGCGCGAGTTGCGCGGCAACCGGAAGGCAGACCCCATCTCGGAACCGGTGCACGCCGTGGAAGATCCGGACTCCCTGCTGGCACTGGATGCCCCACCTGCGGAGCATCGAGGTCCGGAAGGCATCCTGGACTGGTTCCGCAAGCGCGTCATCGCCCAGCCCCCGCAGATCGAAAGCAAGCCCTCCCGGCGCGCCTACCAGGACCGAGTCCGCGCCGAATTGCAGGCACTCCTGGGTGAATCCGCACCGGTTACGCTCGATACGCAGTGGCACGAAGCGGCGGTTCAGGGCTCGGGGATCGGGGTTCAGGAGAGAGGAGAAGGGGCAGTGAAGAAGGGCGAGGCCTCCGGTTCCGGACGCCCGGAGCCCGACGACCAATGCCTATTTCCCACCTCCCGTTTGGTTAGCTTCCGATCGGAACGAGACGTACGCGTTCCTGCCGTCTGGCTGCCGGGCGAGGGGAGCGGTCCCTGGCCGGCGTTGATTGCGGTACATCCGGAGGGGAAGGCGGCTGCGCTCCGGTTGCCGGTAGTACAGGGCTTACACAGCCAGGGCTACGCCGTCCTGGCGCCCGATGTCCGGCTGCGGGGAGAACTTTCCCGGCAATGGCTCCACAACAGCATTCTCTGGGGACGGCCCGAGGCGGGGATGGCCGTCACGGATGTCCTCGCCTGCGTCCAGTGGCTCTACGGCCGCGAAGACGTGGACGTGCGAAGCATCACCCTGCTGGGCGAAGGCGACCAGGGCGTCGTGGCCCTGCTGGCTGCGGGGCTGGACGAGCGTGTCACGGCCACTATCGCGGATTGCTGCGAGACCACCTACCGCGACGGCGGGGACGGATTGCCCATAATCCCCAACGTCCTCCGCGTCGCGGACGTTCCCCAGATCGCTTCGCTGGTCGCTCCACGGCCCCTATGGCTCTACCGCGTGCCCGAGGACCGGGTTGGCTTCGCTAGCCGCCGCTACTACGACTGGACCAACCGCAGCTATCAATCGCTAGGTGACCGCGACGCCCTCAAGATGGCTAAAACCCCGCTTCCGGACCCGTATTCCCTCCACGAATGGCTTCATCGCCGCATCCGCCGCGCCAAACGGTAACCATTGCAGAGGGCGTTCAGGTGTTGGGTGTTCAGGTGTTGCCCGACCCGCAGGGTCTTACTCCTATCCTAACTCACCTAGCAATCAGGCATTCAGGCCATGGAACGCGGAGACGTCTATTTTCACAGCAGGTGTTGATAGGGTCGATAGCGGTAACGGCGGGGCGGAGAGATTTCGCGCTGCGTTACCACCCGTCGAGCCGGCAACGCCCGAGGTGAAAATAGGCAGTCAATGGTCGGGTGTGCTGTACCCGTACCCCGTCATCCTGAATGAAGCGGAGCGAAATGAAGGATCCCGCCTCCGTACAGTAGGGCCGCGGGAATCCCTCGCGCGTGGGCCGGGATCCTTCGCTTCGCTTCAGGTTGACGAAGTACGGTAGGGCTGCCCACGATCTGAACGCTTGCTGTGTAATAGGTGTACCGCACCGAACGCGCGAACGCCTGTCCCACAGAATTGGGCGCTGGGGGTGCCGCCCCAACCACCCAAGCCCGCTTTCGTCATTGGCGGTGGGTTGTAGTCCCGCAACCCCTGGACACCCTTCTACTGGAGCCGGCCCCGCACTTCCAGCACCTGATCTCGGAGTTGGACCGTGTCGATGCGCCCGTGAAAGCGCTCATTCAGTTGCTTGACCGAGGTGCCTAGTTGCCGGTCTAGCTCCTCACGAACGGCTTTGGGCGCCGGGAAGCTGCCGATCCGCACTGACTCAGTGGTGTATAGCAAATCGCCGTCTTGTGCAAGAATCTTGCCCGTCGCGGTGATGCGCGCTTTCATTCCACCCACCACCGGAACCCGGCCTTCCGCCACCAGGTGGTCCGGCTCGAAATGGACGCGGAGGTCGCTGACGTTCGCCTGATCCAACGCGCGTTGCACTTCCGGCAAAGAGCTCACCAACTCGTTCGCGTCCTTTTCCGAGAGGATCACGCCGAACTGGTCCGGATCCTTCGCCGGCGATGACTCCGGTGGAGTTTCCTCGGGCGCAGTCGTGGTTGCCACCAGGTGTCTCGGGCGATGCACCTGCTGCTGCAGCCGCTCCAGCGCCTGCTCCGCAGAGCGGCGCCGCTCCGGCTCCGGCCGCTGCGAATCCGCATAAACGCTCCCGGCCGGCTTTGCGGGTTCCAGTACGTCTTGATACAGCCAGAGCGCCCCCGCGCCCAGCAAGACCAGGAATACGATCAACCCGATTGCGATACGGCGCGCCACCCGTCCCTCCGATCCGTGCTGTGCAACTCATCTCCACAACCCGAGGCTGCGATCCGGACCCGTCATGGGGTGCTCGAATGCTACCTGAGATCGAGGATTTCTACGCCTAGGGGGCCCCGAATTACCGTCTCATCGCTCATCTGCAGCGACCGCGCTAATTGAGAATATCCGGTTGTACGCACTGCATCCGGTACCAATCGCGCATCAACCACCCACTTCTCGGTTCCGAGCCGCCGAATACAAAACGCCGGGTGAGTCACCTCACCCGGCGCGGAGTCTGCGTGCTGCCATCCCGTTAAATCGCCGGCGTCGGCTCCAGCGACTCGCTTTCAGTCATCGTTTCCGCAGACCGTCCCGACGTCATCTCGGAGAGCTTCTGCTTGCCCTGGGTTAACAATTCCTGCCCCTTCTGGAGCGCACTATCTACGTCCTCTCGATAGCTGGACAGCTTCGATCGGAGTTGTGTCGACTTCTCGTGCGCCATTTCCTGGAGGTCAGACCCCGTCTTGGTCGCCTTGTCCCGGATCAGAGTCCGGGTTTCTTCTCCGCTTTGCGGAGCTAACAGCAGGGCAGCGCCCGCCCCGACCACCGCTCCACCAAGGGCCGCTAGTAGATATCGCATTGTGTGTTCCTCCCTTCTCGTTTGTCCCCGACACGCCGGTTGCCGAAACCAGGGGCTACCTGCCGTGGCCCGCGGAATCACCTCTTTTCAAATAGGTGCCAGTGTTTAGCACCGGTTGCTGCTGGGAACGGTTGCCCCATAGTCACCGCGCCCTGCCTGGTCCGGCGCTGGAAGATCGCCGGTGAATTCCGGCGAGGGGCAGCGCAAGCCATTCCACTACTCTTCGTAAGCAGCCGGTGGGGTACGGTGACATTGCCCACGGAGAGACCTTCATTAACTTCGAAATGAGTCCTTATAAGGAGGACGCGAGAATGCCAGCAACCGATCAAGCGGAACAGAAGTGGAATTCCCAGGATGGGCCGCAAGCTTCAATGCGGCCCACCGAGCGGCCTACCGAACCACTGGGAGACGACACGCGCCACAATTGGGCGCGCGGTACCGGAAGTCACCAACTGGCCCAGGCGCTCGGCTGGTTCAGCGTCGGTCTGGGACTGGCTGAGTTGGCAGCGCCCGGGAGCGTAGCTCGTCTCATTGGCGTTCCTGATAACGAGCAGACCCGCGGGACATTGCGCCTGCTTGGACTTCGCGAGATGACCAGCGGGATCGGCATTCTCACCCAGCCGCGCCCCGCGGGATGGGTCTGGTCGCGAGTCGCGGGAGACGTGATGGACCTCTCGCTGCTTGGCTCCGCGTTGACCACCGGCGACGCGCGGAAGGACCGGGTCGCCGCCGCAACGGCTGCGGTAGCCGGCGTCACGGCGCTCGATCTCCTGTGCAGCGACCAGCTAAGCCGCATGGGCAGCGAGCGCCAGTACTCCCAGCATGAGCCTCACGACGGCATCCTACGCGTGCGAGCGGTGACGATACGGCGCTCTCCGGAAGAGATCTACCGCTATTGGCGCGACTTCCGCAATCTGCCGCGGTTTATGCGCAATCTTCAATCCGTGGAGCCGTTAGGCGACAATCGCTCGCACTGGAGGACCAGGGGGCCCGTGGGATCCCAGATCGAGTGGGACGCCGAGTTGACGGAAGACCTTCCCAATCAGTTGATCGCCTGGCAGTCGCTTCCCGGCGCGATGGTGGAGAACTCCGGCCGCGTAACGTTCCAGGCGGCGCCGGGTGACCGCGGCACCGAAGTCCGGGTGGAATTGCGGTATACCCCGCCTGCGGGGATGCTGGGCGCGAAGGTTGCCCAGATCTTCGGCAAAGAACCCAAACAGCAGCTCCAGGAGGACCTGCGCGCCTTCAAACAGGTGCTGGAAACGGGCGAGATCGCGTGCTCCGAAGGATCGCTGGGCGGGCTGCAATTCCCGCAAGCGCCAGCGCAAGCTCCCGCGGAGCTACCTATGGAAATACTGGCAAAAGCCGCCTGATCGTCCTGCTTTGGTTCGGAGACAGCTTCATCCGGAAGCAGTCTCCGAACCTGACGGTAAGAGGGAATCTGATGAAAGCGAATTGCTACATAAAGCGAAATAAGGTTGAAGTCCAGGACGTTCCGGAGCCCAAGCTCATTAATGGGCGCGATGCCATCGTGAAGATCACGTCTACCGCCATCTGCGGGTCGGACCTGCACCTGGTCGATGGCTTCGTCCCCTCCATGGAGCGGGGAGATATCCTGGGCCATGAGTTCATGGGCGAGGTGGTGGACGTCGGCAAGGATGTCGGCAACCTCCGAATCGGAGACCGGGTGGTCGTACCTTTCCCGATCTCCTGCGGCAACTGCTGGGCCTGCGCGAACGAGATGTACTCGTTGTGTGAGAACTCCAACCCGAACGCCTGGATGGCGGAAAAGATGTGGGGCTACTCGCCCTGCGGGATCTTCGGGTACTCGCACCTCACCGGCGGCTACCCAGGGGGCCAGGCGGAGTATGCCCGCGTACCGTTCGCAGATATCGGTCCGCTCAAGGTTCCGGAAGAGCTGACCGACGAGCAGGTACTATTCCTGTCCGACATCCTACCCACTGGCTATATGGCGGCGGAGAACTGCAACATCAAACCCGGCGACACGGTGGCGGTGTGGGGCTGCGGTCCCGTGGGTCAGTTCTCCATCGCCAGTGCCTACCTCCTGGGCGCCGAGCGGGTCATCGCCATCGACCGTTTCCCGTATCGCCTGCAGATCGCAAAAGAGCGCGCGGGGGCGGAAGTGCTCAATTACGAGCAGGTAGACGTGCTGGAAGCGCTCCGGGAGATGACCGGCGGGCGAGGACCGGACGCGTGCATCGATGCAGTGGGCATGGAAGCGCACACTCCGGGACCGATGTACTGGCTGGATCGCACCAAACAGGCGGCACGCCTCGAAACGGACCGGCCCTTTGCTCTCCGCGAGGCGATCCACGCGTGTCGCAACGGCGGCACGGTTTCCATCGTCGGCGTATACGGCGGCTTCATCGACCAGTTCCCGATCGGCGCCGTGATGAACCGGGCACTCACCATCCGGACGGGCCAGGCGCACGTGCAGCGCTATATGAAGCCGCTGCTGGAGCACATTCAGAACGGAGACATCGATCCCACGTTCATCATCACCCATCGCATGAAGCTGGAAGACGCTCCACACGGTTACGAGTTGTTCCAGAAGAAGCAGGATGATTGTCTGAAGGTCATTCTAAAGGCGTAGGGTTCGAGAATCACAAACAGGGCGGCCACCTGCTCTCGGGTAGCCGTCCTGTTCAGTTGTGGATCACCCTGTTAGCAGGCCTGCACGCCGCTCTTGATAGTCACGCGATCCGGTGGGCGGTGCACAAGCCTCCATACCGATCTACCTAAACTGCGCTTACCGGCTCGGAGACCGAGGCGGACTGTGCAGAGGTCTTCGCCTTCTCCAGCACGTCTTTCCCGTGTTCCAGCAGTTCGTGCCCCTGCGCCACCAGGCCACTCGCCGTCTCCACCACACTCTTGCACGTCTCGGTCAGACCCTCGCTCTGCTGGATCAATTCTCCGGCTTTGTGCTGGAGGCCCTTCGCCTTGTTCCGCATGTGGCGCGCCTTTGCCATCACCAGGTACTGCGTGTCGTGGGTACACTTCGCGGTCTTGTCCGCGATGAGCTTGCGCGTGCGGCTGCCCGCAGGCGAAAAGAGCAGTCCCAATCCGGCACCTACCGCAGCCCCACCGATTGTCATCATTACCGTTCGCATTGTTTCACCCTCCATTCGTCGTATCCCCCGAGAGGTTAGGCAGCAAACGTTCCCACGCGCAGCAGGTAGAATGACGGGGGGAGTTCAACCTGCCCGAGGATGCGGTCCTGACGGTGTCGGAACTGTAACGCTCTTCTCTCGCCCGAAAAGTTGGCGAAGTCCTGCTGCTCTGACTGCTCCACAGACCCGCTTTCCTACCATTCCCATCGCGCGAATGAGCCTCTTTCATGGGTTCCCCTCGTGTGCCTGGCCCGATCTACCGATAGAGGACTTGTGAGCGAAACACCCATCATTGAGATCGACAAGCCTACCTTCGCCCGGGCGCTGGGACCAGTGGAGGGGACCTGCATCGTCATCGGCACCGTAATCGGTTCCGGGATCTTCCTCGTGCCCGCCAGCGTGGCGCGCGATGCGGGCTCCTGGGGCTTCGGCACGATCCTGCTTATCTGGGTCGTCTGCGGGCTCCTCTCCCTGGCCGGCGCGCTGTCGTACGCGGAGCTTTCCGCGATGTTCCCACGGGCAGGCGGGCAATACGTCTACCTGCGGGAGGCCTACGGGTCACTCTGGGCGTTCCTGTTCGGCTGGATGGAGTTCTGGGTGGCGCGGGCCGGCAGCGTTGCGGCCCTGGCGGTAGCCTTTGCTCACTACGCCGGAGTCTTCACCCATCAGGACGGAGACTGGGGGGTCCGCTGGACCGCGTTCATCATGATCTTCAGCCTGACCGTGGTGAACTACCTCGGGGTACGGTGGGGCGGCACGGTCCAGGTCCTCTTCACGGCGACCAAGGTCGCGGCCCTCGGAGCGTTGATCGTCTGCGCGTTCGCGTTACCCGGCGGCGACACCCGGAACTGGCAGCCCTGGTTCTCAAGTGGAGCGGGCGGCCTCGCGGGGCTCCCGATGGTGATCGGCACCGTCATGATCGCCGTGCTCTGGGCCTATGACGGCTGGGCCAACGGCGCAGCCGTTTCCGAAGAGATGAAGCAGCCGCAGCGGGACGTGCCCCGGGCATTGTTCTTCGGCACCTCGATCATCATGGCGCTGTATCTGCTCGCCAACCTGGCGTATCACTTCACGCTGCCAATGAGCCAGATCAATGGCAACGAGCGCGTGGCGGGCGCTGTGGCGGAGCGGTTGTTTGGCGGAGTGGGTGGGGGACTGGTGTCCGCGGCGGTGATGATCTCCACCTTTGGCGCTACTAACGGGCTGATGCTCACCGGACCGCGCATCTTCTACGCGATGTCCCGCGACGGGGTCTTCTTCCAGGAGATGGGCGAGCTTCACAGCCGCTTCCGTACCCCGCACTGGGCGATTCTCTTCCAAGGCCTCTGGGCCGGCCTGCTCGTGTTGGTGCCGTTCAACGACCTGCTGAACAGCCTCTTTCACTGGCACCTGGATACGCCCCTCTACGATCAGCTTTTCACGTTCGTGATCTTCCCGTCGTGGGCGTTCTACGGGATGACTGTGGCGGGAGTGCTGGTCATGCGCCGCACGCGCCCGCAGTTGGCGCGACCCTACCGGGCGTGGGGCTACCCGGCGGTGCCGGTGCTCTTCATCTTCACGGCGCTCGCGTTCGTGGCCCACACACTGGTGCACCAACCGATGGAGTCGATGGCCGGACTGGGCATCATCGCCCTCGGACTCCCCGCCTACGCCGGCTGGAACCGCGGCCGGAAGAATACATAGCGAGCCGCCAGCGCGACGATGATCAGCAGCCCGCCCGCGAGCGTTGCGCGGCTGGGCTGCTCCCCTACGAAGAGCACTACCCACACGGGGTTCAGCAGCGGCTCCACCAGTGCCAGCAGGCTGCCCTCCACACTTGCGACCCGCTTCAGGCCGTAACTGAAAAGTACGTATGGCAGCGCGATCTGCACGCACCCCATCGCGGCGAGGAGTAGCGCTACGGGGAGCAGGTTCGATTCTCCCAGCAGCGCCCGTGGCACGAGGGCCAGTTCTGCGGGACGGCTGACCAGCAACGCCCCGCCTGACAGCAGTGCCACGCCCGCGTTGTTGATGGCGGTAACGGCGATGGGGTCGGCATACCGCATGCGGCGAATCCAGAGCAGGAAGAAGCCGAACATCACGCCGCTTCCGGCGCCCATCAACAGGGGAGCTTGCGCGCCACCGTGGAAGTTACCAAAGAACAAGATGCCGATCCCCAGCATCGCGACGCCCAGCGCACCCGCGTCTTCCCGGTGAAAGGGTTCTCCGAAGAAGAGCGGCCCCAGGATGAGCGCGTAGAGCGGTGCGGTGTACTGAAGGAAGATCGCGTTCGCCGCCGTCGTGCCCTGGGTCGCCGCCACGTAGAGGCCCAGCAGCAAGGTATACGAGACGATGGCGCAGAGGCTGTCGCGCAGGTTGGGGAGCGTGCGGCCTCGGGCCAGGGGCGCCAGACAGAGCGCCGCAAACAGGCTCCGGTAAAAGGTGATCCCCAGCGCGCTGGAATGCCAGCCGGCATTCTGCGTGAGGAGCTTGATGAAAACGCCGCCCAGGCTCCAGAGCACGCCCGCCAGCACCAGAGCGAGACGATAGCGGAGCAGCGATTCCTTGGGAGTAAGATGGGGCATAGATAACCGCGGGGACGCCAGGGGCCGATCCCCCGCGGTTCAAGTTTACGCCAACCGTCAACCCCACCCGGTTAATCGATTACCTGCGGCTCATGTAAAGGGGAAATAGGTGGGAGAAAGCTTCCAAAGGCACGAAAGCCCGGGTAAGCCATTTCGAACTCGAGATCGTCCTCGCAGACTCCCGGAGTTGTAGTTCGAGTTCGCCGACGAGGCTCTGATCGAGGTTCCCGACAGAGGTGCTCTGTTGGTCCCACGCACCCCCTCACCGTGGCGGACGGCATGTCGATTCCCGTAGTACCAGCGAGGGGACCAGTACCGTGGTGTGCGACCGGGGTGGGGGAGTCGCGCCGGTAAGTAACCGAAATGCCGCCTGAAGTTGCTGGCACCACCCATGGTCCACGGTCGTGAGGGCAGGATAAACACGCTCGCCTTCCACCAGCGCCTCGTAGCCGACCAGCGACACCTCGTCCGGCACGCGGACTCCGGCGCGCGCGAGGAGGGAAAGTAGGGTAAGGGCTTCCCGGTCACTCCACGCCAGGATTCCCGTCGGCGCCTCCGGAGTACGAAAAAAAGCGGCTATCCGCTCCGGACACTTCTTCCATCCGGCCACGGTCTCCGGAGAGAGTACCGACGTGGTGATTGACTGCTGGCCGCGGCCAGCCTCTAACAACGCTCGCTGATAGCCAGGCCCGCGGGTCGCATGCTCCCCATGCGGGCCGCCCCAGAAGGCAACACGGCGGTGTCCCAATTCCACCAGATGTTGCAACGCCAGGTAACCGCCCTGCTCGTGATCTCCGTAAACGCACGGCACCTCCGCCACCTCGTGCGGTTGAGCTCCGATCATAACCACGCGGCAACCCACGTCTTGAAGGCGCTTAGCCACGGGTTCCAGCGAGTTGCCGAAGACGAGATACCCGTGGGACGGATGGCCCCCGGGCAGCGGCAGGTGGGCGCGCTCCGCGTCCGCCGCAACCGCGCGATAGACCAGAGAGATCCCAGCATCCTCGGCGCACCGACACAGTTCGGCGACTCCACGGTCATCGAAGAAGCGACGTGGCTCCGCGATTGCCACTACCGTGTGGGAGTGGCCTGCTCGTTCCGCCACGAACGTGCCGATACCGTTACGGCGCACCACCAGTCCCGTCCGCCGCAGTTCCTCAAGCGCGCGCAGCACTGTCCGCTCCGAGGCGCCGAACTGCGCCATCAGCACGGTATGCGTCGGGACCCGATCACCGGGGCTAAGGGACGCACAGAGGGTTTCAAGTGTGGCAAGAACGTGGAAAAAGTCAGGCACCCTGCGCTTGCTGGAACTGGCTGCAGTCTCGGGCATCGGTCTCGATCTCGGCTCAACTTCGACAAGTTAACTCACCTTTGACAAAGGTGTCCAGCTATTGTAGCATATGCCTGCAACTGTGACCTATGGAAGCGCTGACCAGCTGAAAACGACTTTGTCACTTTTCCGCAGGGAACACAGGACCGCGCATCGGAGTAATTAAGGATTATCAGCGTCGCGGCTCCCGCGTCGCCGGCTCCCGTGGGTGCGGAGGAGAAGCGGAATGAAGCGATCGGGTTTTAACCCTTTAATAGGCGGATTGCTGGCAGTCAGCCTGCTGGCGGTCGGACCGTCGGAACACGTGCTGGCAAAGCCGTTGCCGCCAGGACCAGACAACGCCAGCATCACGGCGGTCGTGGTCCGACAACTCGTCCGGCAGCAGTACCTGCACGAGCAGTTCGACGCGAAGGTAGCATCCCGCTTCCTGGACCGTTACCTGGACACCCTGGACCCGCAGCACTTGCTGTTCTTCCAATCCGACCTTAAAGACTTTGAAGGCATCCGCAACAAGCTCCAGGAGGTCACCTGGAACGACGGAGACACCACGGCGGCCTACACGGTCTTCGATCTCCTCCTTCAGCGTGCCCAGGAGCAGCGCGACTTCGTAGCGGCCGAACTCAAGGGCGAGGCTCCGACGTTTGACAAGAACGACGTCTATACCGTGGACCGTCGTAAGCTGCCGCGGCCGGTGGACGCCACCGAGGCGCACCAACTCTGGCGCGAGCGGCTCCGATACGAGTACCTCCAGGAAAAATTGGCGGATCAGAAGCCGGAAGAGATTGTAAAGACCCTCACCCGGCGCTATGACAACTCCCTGGCGATGCTCCGCCAGTACGATAGCGACGAGTTACTGGAACTCTACCTTACAACCCTCGCCCGCGTTTTCGATCCGCACTCGGACTACTTGGGTCACGGTTCGCTGGAAGAGTTCCGCATCCAGATGAAGCTCTCCCTGTTCGGCATTGGTGCCGTGCTGCAGTCGGATGACGGCTACTGCAAGGTAGTAGATGTCCCCGCCGGCGGTCCCGCCAACCGCAGCGGCCAGGTGAAGCCGGGTGACAAGATCGTCGCCGTGGCGCAGAAGGGCGCGGAGCCCGTCGACGTGGTCGGCATGAAGCTGAACAAGATCGTGGACATGATCCGCGGCGCCCGGGGCACCGAGGTGCGCCTGACGCTAATTCCCGCGGATGCCTCCGATCCCGCTGCGCGTAAGGTCGTAACCCTGGTCCGCGACGAGATCAAATTAGAAGAGCAAGAGGCCAAGTCGCGAGTAGTCGATCTTCCCGCGGCCAACGGGAAGAGTCTTCGCCTGGGCGTGATCGACCTCCCCGGCTTCTATGCGAGCGGTGGCGCCCCCGGCGAGCGCACCAAGAGCGCCACGGATGACGTAGCACGGCTGTTGAAGAAGCTGAACCAGGTAGCGGTACAAGGCGTCGTACTTGACCTCCGCGGCAATGGCGGCGGCTCCCTGGAAGAGGCAATTCGCTTGACCGGCCTCTTCATCAAGGACGGTCCAGTGGTCCAGGAGAAAGACCCGGACGGTTCGGTGCACATCGACAAGGACCCGGATCCGGGCATCGCTTACTCCGGCCCGATGGTAATTCTGGTCAACCGCGGCACGGCGTCCGCTTCCGAGATCCTCGCAGGTGCACTCCAGGACTACGGCCGGGCCGTGGTAGTAGGGGATGGCTCGAGTTTCGGTAAAGGAACCGTGCAGTCGGTGATGGCGCTGGGACCGCTGTTCCAGCGCGCCCAGATCCGCACGCAGAATGACCCTGGCGCCTTGAAGGTGACAATTCAGAAGTTCTACCGCCCCAGCGGCGCATCGACGCAGCTCAAGGGCGTAGTGCCGGACATCATCCTGCCGTCCCTTACCGACGCGATGGACGTGGGCGAGAAGTCGATGGATGATCCGCTGCCCTGGGACACGGTGAAGAGCGCAACCTTCACGCGGATGGACGTGGTCACCCGCCACCTGGCCGAGCTCCGGAAGCGCTCTGCGGCCCGCGTGGCAGCGGACAAGGACTTCAATCACGTGCGGGAAGACGTGGACCAATACCGCAAGACGGTAGACACGAAGCAAGTATCGTTGAATGAAGCGGAGCGGCGGAAGGCCCGCCAGGAAGCCGACGCGCGCCAGAAGGCCTGGAAGGAAGAGCTGGCAAAACGCCCGGCCTCGAAGGAAAAGGTCATTACCGTAACGCTGAAGCAGGTGGACGTGCCGGGGCTCCCGGCAGCGGACAAGACCGCTTCCGTTACGGCTAGTAAATCCCGCTTCACCTCGGCCAACAACGAAGGCCCGGACACCGTGATGGACGAAGGCAAGCGCATCCTCGCCGACCTTATCTCCCTCTCGGCCGCCAAGTAACCTCCGTATCGACGGGTTACACAGAAGCCCCCCGGCGTCATTGCCGGGGGGCTTCTGTGTACCTGGTTCAAAAAGGAAGAGCTGCGGAGGTCGAAACCGCGGAGTACTCCGCTGAGCAGATAGCCCGCACATTCCAAGGAAATACTTCGACGACTGGCTGTGACGGGCAATACGGTGCACATCAAATTGCGCAGTTGCGATTTGATGTACACCTGGGGCTCGGTTGGCGTATTACCCGCCGTGCAACAGTCTTCCGTCGTTCTACTCGAGGAGAACTCCCATGTAACGAAGAGGTTTCACCCTGATTGAGCTACTTGTAGTAATTGCCATCATCACCATGCCGGCAGCGATTCTTTTTCCCGTTCTTGCGCGCGCCCTAG